>ENA-OOWK01001529-OOWK01001529.1-human-gut-metagenome-genome-assembly--contig:-NODE-1529-length-10950-cov-2.838458_pt1 | contig 10950 bp, 5 predicted proteins | sample MGYA00241405_ERZ501317 | MGnify/ENA primary metagenome ERZ501317 (study PRJEB25962, sample SAMEA1972440) | human gut metagenome | biome: human gut; feature: human-associated habitat; material: faeces... | reverse complement strand
AATAATGTTGGATTGCTGCTCTTTTGGGCAGCATTTTTATCTTTCAGTGCCTTTTGCTTCTTTTGATAATCATCCACGGATAGTTATTCTTATACTATTACTTTTCTATGTAATGTTGAAATGTGGAGTATGGAAATAGAATCGGCAAATCCTTTTTCCCTTTGGGCTTTGGATGGCCAAAAGGCGCTATACTTTCCCTCCCTAAAAGAATCCTATAGCCGGAGTCCTCGTCAGCCGATGGAAAGAAATTTTTTTGCTTAACTAAATCTCCATCTCCCAACATTTTATCTATAAGCTCTACTTTTATTCTTAATACGCAGGCAACGCTTGTACTAAGATCGTTGTCTTTGGTCAATTTTTTTACAACCCATCCATGCTGAGCGCATGGCCGTAAAATAACGGACGGCAAGGCTTTTCTTAAATCAATAGTATTTGTTTCAGTCCCTGCATAAACACCTCTGAAACAGTCTCCTCGTGTATCTGCAACATAAAGCAACAAATACGCATATTCTATATTAGTCTTCAAGTCCCGATGATATTGGTTTAACAGCCTTTCATTTTTTTCTTTCACCTTGTCAATAGCATTCTCCCACTTTGCCCTTTTTCTCGAATTATTCTCTATTATTTTGTCGATACGGTATTGCTTTGCTATTGATAGCTTTTGTTCACGTATTTCCTTGTCTTTAATAGTCATTATATTTTTATAGGCTGTACTACTAATAAAATCCGGATCTGTTTCATCCTCATATTCTGGTTCTGGAGGTATTTTAAAGAACTCCGGTTTCTCAATTTCTAACGCAGAAGGCTTTTCATGTTCTATTGCCGACAAGTATTTTCTTTTAACATAATAGTAATTATAGTAATTTGTTTTTGCAGTTTGACCTTTTTCACGGCATTTCTTTAATTCATATAAGGCAAACCATAACGCAGTCCAGTGATTATCAACGAAATCTTGGCAATGCGTTCGCACGCCATAGTGCTGTAACATTGCTTCAATAACTATTTTTTTATAATTTCTTCGTTCATTTAGTTCTTCACCAAAATGTAATGTGGTTTGCATCAATTTATCACGCAATATATTATTAATATATGTTCCAACAGCTTTTTCTCGTCTTTTTATTTCTTCTCTATCAGGATTTCCATGTAATATGCTAGGTATTAACTTTTCATGCAAGTTGGCTTGTCCACGATACAACACTGTCCCATATTCAGCATTATTATGCTTAACACAGCCAACTATAGCATTCAACCCGTGCATAGTAGACACGTCATAAACTGGAACTATACTGTTCCAACGTCCCAAATAGCGAGTTCCATCAATAGATAAATGTTCAGGCCTGTACATTTTATTTTACCTCTTTAACAGCCAGACAAAAGATCACGCAATAATTATCCTTTATGGCCAAACAATGTTTTATCGTTCCGCGCATTTCACTATACAATCTTGCTCGTTTACAATCTCTCATCCGACATTGTTTATTTCCGCATATTACTGTAAATTTCCACCGCATTACAAACAATATATTGATCGCGCTCAACAAATGACCTTTGGGTTTTACTACCATGATAGAATTGGTCATATAATTGTTCCAATTGTTGTAATTTTTGTTCACACCTTTCCGATTCATCACCTTGCACTGTGCGTTTATCAATAACACATGGGCTTAATCTTGCAAACGAGTCCATATGACGATTCGTATTTTCCCAAATCTTACGTGTCACCTTTGGATTGGCATGTTGCATTCCCTCACAACGAACATAATTTTCCCATCGTTGATGCTCAGCTGCAGTGAGTCTTCGGAGGTTTTGGGGGTCACGGATCCAATTTTTGTATTCCTCCAACTCCTCTTTTGAGATTTCATCATTTGAATCGTTTGGGTGTAAGACTATCAATACAGACCTAATATGGCAAACTGTATGATAAACAGCCGCCAAACTAGATCTCCGTTCATATTCCGACCAGCAATAACGATTGGGATAAAATTCCTCATGAATTTTTCTCGCTTCTGCCCATATCGTATCAGGAAACAAGACTTCTGGAGAATAAACTGCGCCATGATTTCCAAAAATGTACAAATTTTTATACCATTGTGGCAAACTAGCCAACCCGTCTAATAACCTGCCTTTCGTATCATCACGAATGCGTACGCATATTTTGGGTTCTGCGCTTTTCATGTATTTCGCTTTACTCTTCCATTTTTCTTGTCTATAATAACGGCAGAGCGAAATTGCTGTTTGCATGCTCAATTCATCGTCCCCCAGTGAGACAACAATATAAAGAAACGCTCTGCCATACTGATCCATCAAAAAATTAAACTGTTCAGAGCAAACATCCACACTTTCCGTGTTGCATGAAATATCATCATCCCAATTTGGGCATTCTTTGCGTAATTCAGCAATGCATTGCTCAACATCTTTATCCCATACATTAAACTTTACCTTTCGCCCCATCATAGTTGTCTGTGAAATCAACCGACGAAAGAGTATTCTTCCACCATATCCTGCTCCCAACACCAAAATTTCACCATCATCTCCATTAGATAATGGCGGCACATTCCAAAGTAGCGCATCTGCACTTGCCCGAGATGGTTGAATAAGATGGATATCAACAGCTTCATATTCACACTTTTTCTGGTTCAAACTTTTTTTATCATCCAATAGTTTATGTCGAAGACCATCTATCATCAATTCACTAGAATACTCATCCCCAACAACAAACAGATCCAGCTTTTTGAACAAGTTGAAATTATGCTCCTTAGAAAAGAGAAAGTGTTCCGCTTGAGAAAAGTTTTGTGAGCTCTGCTTTGACATAAAGAAAAAAGACCATGTCAATCCATTTTCCTGTTTATTGAATCCCAATTTTATTCCGATTTTGTATAGAATTGACTGCGAATTAGAATGCAAAAACTGAATTTCGTCCCCTGGGTACATTGCATACTTCGTTGCTTTTACCCGTCGCTTCCATTCTTCTGGCAAATTATCTCTTGAGTCATCATAGCGCAGAAACACAATATGAATTTGTTTGTTTTCCTTTTCTTTTTCCAGAATATTTATAGCTAATTGAAGACTATCCTCGTTTATATTTGAAAAGATATATAAGATGGAATGTGGGTGTAACATGATAATGGATAGTGCAAAAAGTTCTCTCAGACCGCCCAGCATAGAAAACAAAGCTGTTGCTGTAAGGGGAAGAAGAACCAACACCAAAATGCCAACCATTATATTGTATGCTTGGTTGAACATCACCTGTGTATCTGTCAAGCTCCATAGTTCTTGAACATTGCCGATTAACAAGTCAAAAACATATTTTGGTGCCAGACATATACTCGAGCACACATGTCCCAAAAGAGTATTGCTATACGGTGTAATCTTTTCATCATATGGTTGACCAAGTCGAATTCCAAGACTGAAAACAAATGCTACTACAAGTGTTAGTCCCAAAAGCATCGGCAACCGCTTTCGTGAACTTGTCCAAATTGATGAAAAATATACGCCAAGACAAATGCAGACTACCAAAACCAAAAACGGCATACAAAACAGTAATGTCGTCAAACAAATCACTTCCTATCGGTATTCGATTTCACGTGCATACTCATCTATTTCAGAATATAAATCTGCACCTCTGACCCCAATATTCAAAAGGTCATACGCTATCCTTTCCGGATCATTTAACTGAATATGATATAGGCACGAACTGCAAATGCGTTGGTTTTCCATTGCAGTACATGTAAGCACGTCATCTCCGATCGGTTTGGTTCGTGCAATGTAATTCGGAAAAATTGTAAAAACGCCTTTCTGTTCTTTTATTCGAATACTGTGATATGGTTGCAAAACCGCAAGAGGTGGCAAGAAATCCTCTCCTTGAGATTCATCAATAAACACCGGTAATCCATCTGCATAGTAGCGAAGCAGGAGATAATAGTAAGGATTAAATTCTTTTTGCTTAAGTAGGTTTTGCAGATTATGCCGTGTCTGTGAAGCGAGATCATGCAGTACGCTTAAGCACGGAATACCTTCCATTTCATCATTGTCTGAGCGGCTTCCCACCTTTTTTGCAGAGAAAAACAGGTCACTATTTTTACTAAGTTCACCTTGAAAATTAGTAGCATCAAAATGCATATCAGGAAACTCTGATAATGCCTGAATGATCAACTGTCTCGAATTTTCCGATGCACTAAAATATTGGTATCCTTTTCTGTTCAAACTCCTAGGATTAAGAACCCATAAACAAGGCAAAAAATCTTTTTTTGCTGACTTTGAAGTTTGAACGAGATAAGGCCGCACTGCAAAGGAAAGGGACACGATGGCAGACTCACTCCAGTCTAAATATCTAGTCCGGTTAGAATAATGCTGCTCTAACTCTTGCCAGCCAATTGTATTGTCGGGGACCGTTTTCAACAAATGGTAAACGCGCGCTTGAAAATGTTGCAACCTCATTTCTTCTCGAAGATTTGACTCCAGGTACCGTGGCGTCGTACTGCCTTCAAAGATTTCTGTTTTGTCGCGTTGCAAACCAGGCAACAACATATAGGAAACATTCTCACAGCCACGAAACCAAAGACGCCCAGTTTTGTCCACTTGCTCCTTTAAATCTGTATCATTTTCCAAATCGCTTATTGCCGATATAATGTTAATGACTTCTCCAAGCGAGGATGCTCCCCACCTATGTATTTTAATATCATCCCAAGAGATTTCCATCTAGAGCCTCCTTTTGCGGCTGCCATCCATGATTTGCGAAGTACGCTTGGAACCACTGTGTCGGCTCATCTTTTAAGTCTTCACCTTGCTGTAGTGCTTTCAATGATGTCATAATCATTTCACGATACCGCTCATGGGCTTTATTATAATATTCAAAAACAAAGTCAAGCTGTGGATGTAGGTCGTTACTTGTATTAAGTTTCTTGCTCCATTGGTTATACTGCATTCCAACCTTAATACAGAATGAATCTTCTCCATCTTTTTGAAGATTTTTAATCCATGGCTCGTGCTCCAATTTTTCCCAAAGTTTATCATAATGTTCTGCATCTTCTTGCTTCATTTCGTCTTCTTTATTAGAAAGAGAAGTATCCGAAAAGACATTCAATATATAGCGAAGCATTCGTACATTCCGCAATAAATTGGATAATTCACGAAGCTTCACCTGGTATTTTCCAACATTCATTCCCTTTTCTCGAAGAGCACGCACAGCTTCACGCAAGTAGTAACCAAATGTATTAATAGAATCCTCTAATGCGACTGCATTGTTGTGAACCTCAATTAATTCAATCTCGTTTTCAAGTGCGTTTGGTGTAAATTCTTTACACTTATTACAGAAATCTTGAATTTGCTGGTTAAAGGCCTCCCCACTGCTTAAATCCTTTTTTGGCAGTTTCTTCGCTAAATCTTGCATTTTGTCAATAATACTGTCATGAAATTGTCGGATTTCATCATGTAATTGTTGATGAGAAACTCGTTTTTGATGCGGAATCGGTTTTTCTTTTTCTGTTTTCTCAACCACATGAATTAGCTGATTCACCACAGTTAAACAGCGTTGATCCCGGAAAGTATATCTTTGAGAGGTATCAAGCTCTTGTACACACTGATTTGCAACAAAAATCAAATAGCCCATCGGTGTTAATTGATGCACAGCGCACATGCCAAAATCAGCACATATTTCTGAATATAGATCCAGAGGTTGTTGACAGATTTCTGCCCACTCGAAGGCGTTCTTCTCATTAACTGCTTTTTCCAATAACTCAGCCACTGTTTCTCTATCTGCAAGTTTCAACAATAGTTTTCTCGTCCCGGTCGCAAATAGATTATTTTTCTTCAGTGTGGCTTTGCTTATTTCATTTATTCCACCAACCAAGCTATTAAGTAATTGTTTTTGATCGTAGTTCCCAATAGTTGCATATGGTTGAGCCTTTAAAGAATTCCACAGCTGTACTAAGCATTCAATTTTTTCCTGAATTTGTTGCAAAAACGACTGAACCATGTATCGTGTATAAGACACACAACTCATGCTTTTATTGCTATCATCAAAATCAATAAGTATGCTTCTAACGTTTTCATGCGTTTCAGCCATAGACAGCAACGCTTCTGCTTCATTCCACATGCGAAATACATTCTGGGTCATCGCATCACTTGAGATGCAATTCATGATTTCATCATAATACTTCCAAAACCGGATCAATACTTCTTGGGCCTGCGCGGACAGTTTCAGATCATCAATATCTTGATTTTGCTCTATACTTTGCATTATGGCTTTTGCATGCCATTTGATTTGTAAAGCTCGATAGGGTCCATTTAAAAGATTGGTCAGTGCGTACTGCAATAAATATACACAGAGATTCCGAAAATGTTTAATTTCAAAAACGGCTCCTAATTCTGCACTTTCCTTCCAAACATTTCGTAATCCAGAACAGATTGTTTGCCACGCCTCCCCCATCTGCCCACTAAATTCATTACAGATATTCAAACAACTTTCTAGCGCCGCTATCCATTTCTCAGCGCTAGATTTCTCGGCGCTAGGTTTCTCGGCGCTAGGTTTCTCGGCGCTAGATTTCTCGGCGCTATTCTCCTCCTTATTATCTATCACTCCGCGGTCAAAGAACCAATACATTGCAGATAAACAGACCAAAGGAACAACGCTTAAACCATCTTTTTCCGCTGCACAGGCATTTTCTTTTTTATCTATACACTGATTAATAATCTGTTCTACCTGTTTAACTCTTAATATTGGAATTTGTGCAGTTTCCATCATTGCAGAAATACTATTTCTTACCCTCTCTTGCTCCAGCACAGAATAGAAACGTTCTCCGCCTCCAAAAGAGCATGTTAATTCACGGCAGAAGGGGATAAGGATCCGTCCCTTCAGATTACGAAATGATTCCTTACTAATCCTATCTGAATATGCGCCTGTACTAATTTTTTCACTGTTTTCTCCGCCATGTGATTCCAGTAATTTATTTTGCAGAACGCTTGCCATACTATTGACAATTTCATTTCGCAACGATAGCTGCATATCTTCTGATGCAGTCATTTCCAATAGAAGGGAGTTCACGAGACTTTCCGCCAAGTAAGTCATAGCTTTCATTAGCACAAAGGTATTTCTTTCAGTCCGTTCAATATAGCGGAACTGATGAGATATTTCATGCGTCAGCAGAGGCAACAGTCGGTATGCATTCGCAAACCTTCTATAATTCGGGCAAGCCACCGGTAGCAGCTTAGGAATTGCTATGTCTTGCCGATACGCCCAATAGAACAATGTATAAACATTGACTCGGTTCAAATGGACATCCAGATAGCAAAACGGCAATAAAAGTTCAGTATCTTTTTTATGATCCAACCGGTTCTGACTATAATCATCACATATCTGCTGTAAAAACATAGAGTACGCAATTAGGTACTTTTCAATATTCACTTTTGACTGAATTCCATAAATCGGGATATTAGTTGTGCTACGTGTAAATTTTACTAAACCTCGATTATACTCATCGATGGCAATAACTGCGCGGTTAGCATCACTTATCATTGCTACAACATACTTTTCAACTTCCGCTTGGCATTGCTTACGAATAACTTTCCCTTTAGCCGTTGTTTGATTGCTCCGTTTTTGCAATTCGTCCAACCTGTCGAGAATTATTCTCAGATAATTTCTAATTCCACAAAACAGTGCCATCATTTGAGTTACAAAAATATACGAATGGATATTTTCGCAATAGATTAGTTCATTATAACTGTAAATCAGGTCAGAAATCATGGCCAAGCATTCCCGAAAACCATACTCGTTAGAGGGCAACTTATTTCTATAAGAAGTCAACTCCCTACGTAAGGAATTCAGAGTCGTTTCTATGTTCTTTAGCGGGATTTGTCCACATCCATCGGAATCACTGAATTCTGAGTTATCTCGGCAATCTCCTCTTTCTTTTTCAATTCCAGATAAACCATCTAAAACATCTGATTGATAGCAAAAACGAACACGCTGATTGCTAATTACCAAATGTTGGGATCTTGCTTCCTTACATAAGAATTGGACCAGATCCGAACCACATGGCTGCATGTCTTTACTTTCTCTGGTCTGCCATCTTACCAAGAAGAATTGCAAATAGCACGGGAATGCAAGGTGAACAGAGTAGTTTCCAATTCCTAACACGCCGCCTACCCGTTCAACAGTTTTTCCCACCTTCGCTTGAGTTAGATCTGTATGAGCATACTCTTTACAGGAATCCTCCTTTTTGGGTACCACATTTAGAAATTCCTTTTCACAATCAAAATCGTTAATACTCAAACGAAAGTCAACCGTAATATTTTGATTTCTATTTGCAATCTGTTCAAAATGTTTATTAAGCCATTCTACATTGGAAGACACTGCCGCAAAGGACCACAGTGGCGATAATTGGTCCGTCACAATTTCTCCTGTAATACTTTGAACCACTTTACCAACCAGAAAAACATCCTGTAAACGCCAAGAATTGACCGCTATACATAAATCAGCACAATTGGCGCAGGCGTACCAGCGGATTAACGCATCCGAAGAGATTTTACTGTTATTGTAGTCATCTATATTTTCATCTCTTAACCGGTCGCATATTTTCGCAAAATCAATAGAAAACTCTCTTTGCCGTTGATCCAAAGACTTTGAATTTTCATTTTTTAACAAATTAAAAGACAGAAAGAGGAGGCCTAAGAAAGGGTAATCGTCCTGTCCAGATAACGTCCGACAAATCGGCAAATCAAGCTTATCTAAAATATTTTCAGGATACACATCCAACTTCGACAATGGCACCAACGTAATGACTTGTTTTGCTGTTAGCTCTTTACTCTCAAAACGTGATGGATGTAGCAATGCAAAGCTTTTCTGGTAGTCCACTTGATCCAGAGGGTCATCCGTTGGAGATTCAACCACTTCATCTACTTCGTCATAGTACCCAAACGTAAGATATGCAGATGGCGATAGTAAGCATTGCGTTTTATCTTCTTGAAAGTCATACGTTCCTTGTTCAGACGCAATCTGCTCTCGTCTTCTTTTTGACAGGTACAATAGATGAATTGCCTTCCCTCCAGATCTGCTTTCTTCCTTGTTACAATTTACAGACATATTTTATCACTCCAACGGCTATTTCTTGTTCAAAAAAAGGCGTCACACTGAGAGTGTAACGCCTCCATAAAAGCTCTTTATTATCCAAGCAAATTCACAAACCACTGGCACAGTGTCTCGCGTAATGCCATATCATCTACCAATGGATTATTAAACGTATTAACCTTAGACATGTCATACTCGCGATAAGCATCATTTTCTTTGGTAAAGTAATCAACAGGCGTTGCCAAGTAGGAAACACTTTCAAAAAAAACAGGGGCTGAGAGGCCTCTTTTGGGTAAAGAATCCTTTTTACAAATCATGTAATAGCCCCCTAGAAACAAAATAATATAGATATTATATCAAACCACTCAATATTTTTCCACGTCATTTTAAACAAAGATTCATTATCAGAAATAATCATTTGTACTATATTTTCATATTCACCGCTCAAGTATATCTATAATTTGTATCATATTATGCCCTATTATGTGCGCTGTATAATCACAACCCAATTTATTACACTTTTCCCTGTTTAGCTTGACTAGACATATTCAACTCAAGCCATTAATATGCCAGACTTATCCTTTTTATGACGGGTATTAGCTTTTATGAATTACGGATGGACATAGAGCCCGATATAGTTTCCAGAGTCAATGTACATTCACTTCTCTGGTTTGACCGTGAATTCTCCGCTACCTGCTACCGATATAGTCATCCTTTTTTCCTTCAGTTGTAACGATAGGATATTGATAACCAAAAGAATATTCCAGAGGCCATATCTATGTGAACTTGTTCCGTCACAATCTCTTCAATCTGTGCTTTACCGGACGTGGAGTGAATTTCTACGAAACTGACTCTACAAGAGAAAATTAGTATTTCCGCAGTATTATCCAGTATGTTTGTATCTACCTTTCCATAAATGGTTAGATTTGCCCCCAATGCCATTCGATGGCATTATCCGCCAAACTGAACGGAGTCAAAGCATGATGCTCTGGTGATTTGCTCTATACCAGCGCATACGTTGACATCCTTCCAATTCAGTTTTTCATTGCTTATCATAAGTCCATACGTTCATGCCAATCGCAAACGCCGTAGGAGAATAAGTAGTTATCTGCTGTTTGTGGGGCTTTGTAACCCATTATCATTGTCTGGTTCTTACTCATTCTTCAGAAACTGCTTATAACTCCCCTTCACATGGATCGTCACCTTATACCCCCTACCAACTTCCACTTTTTCAAACAGCTCCGCTAAAATGGCTCGCTTTCGTGGAATAGAAGCCAGATCGAACTCGTTGGCCCACCCCAGGAACTCATTATAGTAATTGCGGATTTGTTGGACTGTTGCTCGATGGTCGTTGTTCTGTAATAAGGTGGAGTATTCATCTTTAGCTTGCCTGACCTCTGCTTCCGCCTGTGCAATCAGCCGAGCCAGCATCTCTTGCGAGAATGCACTCGTTCCATCCAAACATTTCAGAACTTCATCCTCATAGCGTTGCTGCTTATACTGGGCTGCCTTGATTTTCTTCTCAGCAGCCTGTTTTTGTCTGTTATGTTCAGCATCCTGCTGCCGGATTCTCTGTTCAATGCTCTTATCATACGGCTCACTTTTGATCTTGCGGAACAGCTCATCGGCGTAGGCAACCACAATTCTGTCCACCCGTTCTGCCAGATATAAAGCCTGTCCATCACATTCCCGCAGATGCTGGCCGCGCTGGTAGCAGTTGTACTTTGCCTGCACCCGTTCCCGGATACTCCCATCGGCCAGTTTATATCGATCTGTATGCAAAAAGGCCGACATCTTCGCCCCGCAATGTGCGCAGACGACGATGCCGGCCAATAATGTTGGATTGCTGCTCTTTTGGGCAGCATTTTTATCTTTCAGTGCCTTTT
>ENA-OOWK01001526-OOWK01001526.1-human-gut-metagenome-genome-assembly--contig:-NODE-1526-length-10961-cov-4.821933_pt1 | contig 10961 bp, 9 predicted proteins | sample MGYA00241405_ERZ501317 | MGnify/ENA primary metagenome ERZ501317 (study PRJEB25962, sample SAMEA1972440) | human gut metagenome | biome: human gut; feature: human-associated habitat; material: faeces... | reverse complement strand
CTTCTTGTGCGTGTATTCCTGGTTCATGACGGCCTTGCGGATCGTCTCACGGTATGCAACCTGCGGGTTACCCACGTTGCACTCCACCTTGAATTCACGACGCATACGGTCGACGATGATGTCGAGCTGCAGCTCGCCCATGCCGGAGATCAGGGTCTGGCCGGACTCTTCGTCGGTCTTCACCTGGAAGGTCGGATCTTCGTCGGACAGCTTCGCCAGAGCGATGCTCATCTTCTCCTGATCGGCCTTGGTCTTCGGCTCCACGGCCACCTCGATCACAGGATCCGGGAAGGTCATGGATTCGAGGGAGATAGGTGCCTTTTCGTCGCACAGGGTGTCACCGGTGGTGATGTTCTTCAGGCCCACGAAGGTGTAGATGTTACCGGCATCGACCGGGTTCTCCTTGTCGGCGTGCATCTGGAAGATCTTGCCGACGCGTTCCTTCTTGCCCTTGGTGGAGTCAAGCACGGTGTCGCCCGGGGTGACGGCGCCGGAGTAGACGCGCACGAACACGAGCTTGCCGTAGAACGGGTGGGTAGAGATCTTGAAGACCAGGGCAGAGAACGGATCATCGGTGGTCGGCTTGCGATCGATCTCGATGGATTCGTCCTTAGGATCGAAACCGACGATGGACGGAACGTCCTCCGGGCTCGGCAGGTAGTCGACGACGGCGTCCAGCATCGGCTGAACACCCTTGTCCTTGAAGGCGGAGCCACAGAGCACCGGGTAGGCTTCACGGTTAATGGTGAGCTTACGGATGCCGCTACGGATCTCGTCCTCAGTCAGTTCGCCGGACTCGAGATACTTCTCAAGCAGCTCTTCGTCGGATTCTGCGACCTGGTCGAGCAACTCTGCACGATACTGCTCGGCCTTGTCCTGCAGGTCGGCCGGGATGTCGGTAGTGTCGTAGTGAGCGCCCATGTCGCCGGAAACGTCGTTCCAGACGTAAGCCTTCATACGAATCAGATCGACAACGCCAGCGAAGTCGTTCTCAGCGCCGATCGGCAGCTGCACGACGAGCGGGGTCGCGCCCAGCTTGGTTTTGATGGTGTCGACGGAGTAGTAGAAGTCAGCGCCGAGCTTATCCATCTTGTTGATGAAGCAGATACGCGGAACGCCGTACTTGTCAGCCTGACGCCACACGGTCTCGGACTGCGGCTCCACGCCTTCCTTGCCGTCGAACACGGCAACGGCACCATCGAGCACACGCAGGGAGCGCTCCACCTCGGCCGTGAAGTCCACGTGGCCAGGGGTATCGATGATGTTGATCTGGAACTTGTCCTTGGTGTCGTGGGACTGACGGCTCCAGAAGCAGGTGGTAGCAGCGGACTGGATGGTGATACCACGTTCCTGCTCCTGCGCCATGAAGTCCATGGTGGAGGCGCCGTCGTGGGTCTCGCCGATCTTGTAGTTCTTACCGGTGTAGAACAGAATACGCTCGGTAGTGGTGGTCTTGCCGGCATCGATGTGGGCCATGATGCCGATATTGCGGACGTCGTGGAGGTCCGAAATCTCTTCAGCCATCTTTTTCCTTAGTTTTACTCAGGGCGAGTGATTACCAGCGGTAATGAGCGAAGGCCTTGTTAGCCTCTGCCATCTTATGAGTATCCTCGCGGCGCTTGACAGAAGCACCGAGGCCGTTGGAGGCATCCAGGATCTCGTTGGCGAGACGCTCAGCCATGGTCTTCTCACGACGGGCGCGGGAGAAATCGGTCAGCCAGCGCAGCGACAGGGTGTTGGCGCGGTTCGGCTTGACCTCGACCGGCACCTGGTAGGTGGCGCCACCGACACGGCGGGAGCGAACCTCGAGGGACGGACGGATGTTGTCCAGGGCGCGCTTGAGCACAGCCACCGGCTCCTGGTCGGACTTCTCCTTGACCATATCGAGCGCGGAGTAGACGATGTCTTCGGCGATCGACTTCTTGCCGTCAAGCAGAATCTTGTTGATGAGCTGCGCCACCACGGTGGAACCGTAGATCGGATCGGGCAGCACGACGTGCTTCTTGGAAGGTCCCTTACGTGACATATCTCTTACTTCGCCTTCTTTGCTCCATACAGGGAACGACCCTGCTTACGGTCCTTGACACCCTGGGTATCGAGCGCGCCACGCACGATGTGGTAACGCACACCCGGGAGATCCTTCACACGGCCGCCGCGCACGAGCACGATGGAGTGCTCCTGCAGATTGTGGCCTTCGCCCGGAATGTAGGCGGTGACTTCGATGCCCGAGGACAGGCGCACACGAGCGACCTTACGCAGAGCCGAGTTCGGCTTCTTCGGGGTGGTGGTGTAAACACGGGTGCACACGCCGCGACGCAGCGGGCTGCCCTTCAGGGCCAAAGTCTTGGACTTCTTCGGCTTTGCCTGACGTCCCTTACGGACGAGCTGTTCAATAGTAGGCAACTTGAATTCTCCGATTCAGTGGTTTCTCTTGCTTTTGTGTGACCGCCGCACTGCACCCACACTTTTCAGCACACTCGCTTGGTATCCGCCTGTTGGCGGCACCCGACGAATCGGAAAAGATAGCCCAGTCCACCGGCCCGATGGCCTTCGCCCCTCCCGTCGGCGCATTACTGCGTGCGATCAGCGGTTTGAAGGATATCCCAGCATGCTCGCCTGTTACATAAGGCGTGCTGTTGGCACACACGAATACCTATATTACGATTCCTCCGGACAACGACGCGCCGAGCCACAACTCACTGGTTTGGGGACCTCCTGCGCCCCCGTACTTTTCCTCTCCTCCCAACGCAATATTCCAATGCGTCGCAAAACACACACCCAACTATTCTCCCAACGCAATATTCCCGGGAATGCGTCGCAAAAAGGGAACGCCACACAGCAGGTGCCCCCGCGGAGACTATGTCACACGGGGGCACCGCCAAGGAGGTTACATTATGTTTCTTTTCACCACATCCGCTTCTGTGTTATCTGTTTCCAGCACATCCTCGTGCTCTTCCATATCCGATGGGAACCTCTAGCGACCCGGCCTCTTTGCCGTATTACCTTGCCGCTTTCTGCATTACCAATTATAGCAAAACCGCCCTCGCGAAACGCCCGATACCTCAATCGGGAGTAAGCGGGAGCGGCTATGTTATGCGAGGTAGGAAAGGTGGATGACCGACTGACTGGAGTCGTGCCTTACCCGACCTTTCTCACCATTTCAGGATTTCAGGCAGCGACCTTGGCGGCCTTATCGGCGTCGAACGGGTGGGCCGCTGAAACGGTGCTCTTGGCAGAGCCCCTTCTCGCCATTGTCGGAATCCCAGTGGATCTCGTGCTTGTCATCGTGGTTGCGCCACCAGCTGGACAGGATGGAGCCGGAGATGTTGTGCCACACGGAGAAGAAGGTGGACGGCACGGCAGCGAGTGGGTTGGTTGCGAAGGAGGTCAGGGCCAGGGTTGCGCCCAGAGCGGAGTCCTGCATGCCGACTTCGAAGGTGATGGCCTTCTGCTGTGCGTAGCGGAAGCCCTTCGGGTAGATCTTGTACATCAGCTTGGAGAAGCCGAAGCCCAGCGAGTAGCCGCACAGGTTGTGCAGGATGACCACCGGGATGGCCATCAGGGAGCTGGCCACGAACAGCTTCGGACCGTTGGCGGCAACGACCACGCCGATGATAAGCAGAATAGCCACCTGAGAAACGATAGGCAGGGCGACCGTGACCTTCTCGATCTTCTTGCCGAAGATCATGTGGCAGATCACACCGAGGGCGATCGGGAAGAGCACCACCTTGACGGCGTTGAGGAACAGGGACTGAGTCGGCACGGACACGTACTGAGAAGCGAGCAGCTGCATCAGCAAACCAACCGCTTGATTCCATCGCGACACACCGATGAGCACACATCCGCAAAGTTGTGTATAGTATTCACCTGTTGTGCGAATTCAGCTTGCTGAATACGACACTATGGTGGCCATAGCTCAGTTGGTAGAGCATCTGATTGTGGTTCAGAAGGTCGCGCGTTCGAGCCGCGTTGGCCACCCCAGTAAAACCCTTCCGTTCGCGGAAGGGTTTTGTTTTTTTCTCCCTGAATTCCCCGCTCCTGGGTTATAGGCCAAATAGGCATGCCGGGAACCACCGCGTTGTACACTCAGGGCATATCCAATTCACCGAACATAAGGACAAAAGGTCCGTCATGCTGTCTTTTGAGAACGATTACTCCCGCGCCGCCCATCCTGCGGTGCTTGAAGCCGTGGCTGAAGCCAACAACCATCTGTATTCGGGCTACGGGTCCGACGAACTGAGCGATCAGGCCAAGGCCAAGATCCGCGAGGCCTGCGGCCAGCCGGACGCGGATGTGTGGTTCCTCGTCGGCGGCACGCAGACCAACCAGGTCGTCATCGACACCATCACCCCGGCGTATGCAGGCGTGGTCGCGGTCGCCTCCGGCCATCCGAACGTGCACGAGGCCGGCGCCATCGAGTTCTCCGGGCACAAGGTGCTCACGATTCCCCAGCACAACGGCAAAATGGACCCGACCGAACTGGACGAGTTCTGCAAGACCTTCTATGCGGACGGCAACTACGAGCACATGGTGTTCCCGGGCTCCGTGTACGTCTCGCAAAGCACCGAATATGGCACCATCTACTCCAAGGCCGAGTTGCAGGCCATCGCCGATGTGGCGCACAAGTACGACATGCCGCTGTTCGTGGACGGAGCGCGACTCGGCTACGCGCTGACCACCACCGGCTCAGACATGACGCTCGCGGATCTGGCGACCATCGCCGACGTGTTCTACATCGGCGGTACCAAGGTGGGGGCCCTGTTCGGCGAGGCCGTGGTGTTTACCAAGCACAACACGCCGAAGCACTTCTTGACCCTCATCAAGCAGCACGGTGCCTTGCTGGCCAAGGGCTTTGTGCTGGGCGCGCAGTTTGACGCTTTGTTCACCGACAACCTGTATTTCAAGATCGCCCGCAACGCCAATGAGGCGGCCGATCGTATTCGCGAGGCCCTGCGCGCCAAGGGCTACACGCTCACTTTCGAAGCGCCCACCAACCAGATTTTCGTGACGATGGATCAGCCGACCATCGACCGTCTGGAGCGCGAGATCAAGCTCGGCTTTACCGAAAAGGCCGACGACACGCACACCGTGATGCGCATCTGCACCAGCTGGGCCACCACGCCTGAAGAGGTCGATCAACTTATTGAGTTGTTGTAAAACCCTTCGCTAATCTCTCCCTCCGTCATCGCTTCGCGATGCCACCTCGAACGCGATTCTCCCCCATCAGAGGGAGGTTTTTTCGTAGATCCCTCTGATGAGGGAGCTGGCCACCGCAGGCGGACTGAGGGAAAGACCTCTCCGCAAACGAGAAGGCTCCTATTCCCCTATCGCCTTGCGTTCCATATCCACGAACTTGTGGACCGAGGCTTCCACGGAATAATGCGCCTTGGTGTATTCGGCGTATTTCTCGCCCCATTCGGCGCGCTCGGCCTGATGTGCGATCCACCAATCGATGCGTCGGGCCAGCAGGGCCGCGTCTCGCACGGGGAACAACGACTCGTCGATCAGCGCGAACTGGCTGGCCGCCGACAGTTCGGACGCGGCGATCACCGGCACCAATCCGCACGCCATCGCCTCGATCACGCTCACCGATTCGATGTCGGCAATCGAACAATGCACGAACAAATCGCCCGAACGCAACAAATCGGGCATATCGGCGTGCTTGTGGAATCCGATATCGGCCTTGCGCGCCAGCAAACGCCCGGCGCGGAACTTGAGATACTGCTTGAGCGGCCCAGTACCGGCGATCACCAGCTGAATATCGCCGGCGTGCCGGGACATCGACACCGCCTTGATCAGCGTAATCTGATCTTTCTCGCTAGCCAGTCGGCCGGAAGCGATGACGCGGAACGGCACGGGAGCCGAGGCATCCGGATCGGCCGGCTTCTTCGGCGAATACACCGGTGAATAACCATTGGAAATCACGTGCAACTTGGCTTTATACCCGTGCGCGCGCAACAGGCTCGCGGTCATTTCGGTGGGCACATGGATGTGGTCAATGTGCTTGTACAGCCAGTGCTTGAACAGCCAGTACAGGAAGCTGGAAATACCGGGAATGCGACGTAGCGGGCCGGCCGAATACAGCACGTTCTCCGGCTGCAGGTGGAATCCGGCAGTCACGGGAATGCCCATTTGGTGGGCGACTTTAGCGGCACGACGGCCGAATTTGAACGGCATATAGATATGCACCACATCCACGCCTTGGAAGGCGGTGCGGAACAACGTGTCGCTGGGTTCGGCGAATTGCATGAGCTGCTTGGCGGCCACCCACGAGACGAGCGGCACCTTATTCACGCGCGCCGGATATTCGGGCGCCCCTATACCGACAAGCCTCACATGATGGCCTTGCCGCTCCAATTCTGCAGCCCATTGCAAGGCCGAATTGGAGGTACCGTTGCCCTGATTGCCCACCGTATCGACCACAAGAGCGATAGTCAGAGGACGATCAATGCTCTCTTCAATCCCGTTTTCGCGCATTGCCCCATCCTAAACCACCGCGCTGCAATGGCGTCGGCCGCGCTGCATGAACGCGTGTGAAATGGTATGGGCTGCCGCATTTTGCCCAATATTGAATCACGCGCTCCGCAGCGCACGTCGCCGAATCCGAGCCCCGCATAGGCGAAATCATCGCGGCATGGCAGAATGTGGGTATGACTGAGAACGCCGTAAATACTGCCGTGACTTCCACCTCCTCTCCCGCAATTCCCGCCGAGACTTCCGCCGTCTCCCCCGCAACTCGCGCAGCCAATCGCCCGCTGGGCACACCGCTGGGCAAGCACCCCACCCGCGTGCTGTTTTTGGGCGCTGGTGAGCTGGGCAAGGAAGTGGCCATCGAGCTCATGCGACTGGGCGCGTGGGTGTGCGCCGCTGACTCGTATGCCGGCGCTCCGGCCCAGCAGGTGGCGCATGAATATCGCGCGTTGGATATGGCGAATGCCGCCGAATTGCAGGCATTGTTCGATGAAATCAAGCCGGACATCATCGTGCCCGAGGTAGAGGCCATCGCCACCGATGTGCTGGCCGGTGTTGCGGCCGCGGGCGCCCAGGTGGTGCCGAGCGCCGAAATCGCCACGATTTGCATGGACCGCGAGCGCCTGCGCGTACTGGCCCACGAAGAATTGGGCTTGCCGACTACACCGTATCGTTTTGCCGGCTCGCTGGAAGAGCTGCGCGCCGGAGCTTCGGAAGTCGGCTATCCGTGCGTGGTCAAGCCGGTGATGAGCTCGTCTGGTCACGGCCAGTCGGTGGTGCGTTCCGCCGACGCCATCGATGCCGCTTGGACCGAAGCGCAGGAGGGCCGTCGCGCCGCCGATGAGGGCGATGTGTCGCGCGTGATCGTTGAGGCGCTTGCCCCGCTGGAGCGTGAGCTGACGGTACTGACTGTTTCTTCGTCCGCCGGCATTGTGACGTGCACACCGATCGGCCAACGTCAGGAGTCCGGCGATTACCGCGAGTCCTGGCAGCCGGCTACCGAACCCGATGGTGAGGCCGAGCGGGCGCGCGACATCGCACGTACCGCCGTTGAAGGCTTGGTGGCCAAGGCTCAGGCGGCCGGCGAAACCGGTTGGGGCGTATTCGGCGTGGAACTGTTCGTGCTCACCGACGGCTCGATTCTGTTCAACGAGGTCTCCCCCCGTCCGCACGATACCGGTATGGTGACGATGGCCTCCCAGCGTCTGAGCGAGTTCGCGCTGCACGCCCGCGCGATTCTCGGCCTGCCGATCACCCCCAAGCATGTGGCGCTCACGATTCCGGCCGGCTCGGTGGCGGCAAGCCATGCGATTGTGGTGGCCGGCGACGGTGAGGCCGAGTTCACCGATGTGGCCGCTGCTCTGGCCGAACCCGGCACGGACCTGCGCATTTTTGCCAAGCCCGAAGTGCATGGCCACCGCCGCATGGCCGTGGCACTGGCCGTCGGCGAGTCCGAAGCCGACGCCCGTGCCAAGGCCGGCCTCGTGGCCGATGCGTTGACGATTACCGTGGAGTAGTCCACGGCCTGATCAGCTCAGCATGGCCTCAATATTATTGCCGTCCGGGTCGTGGATGAACGATCATGACGAACCTCCTTGTACCATTTCGTCACTCCCATTATCGTGTGTATATGGCCGAAGAGTCATGTTTCGTCTATTGACGAACATCTGAGTATTCACACGCGCTTCTGCAGATACCTTCATGCCGGAAGGCTACACGACCGGAGACGAGCTGATCGTACTGGCCAATGACGGCCGCCTCCGCCATCCCAACAGCGTATGGCCGTTCGATGCAGCGACGTATGATGCGCCGGCCGCATCGTAGCGTCATGCTGAGTGTTGTTGTAGCCCTCGATTGGTACCCTTTTACCGTTAGTTCACCCAGAAATTCCACTCCTGAAAGGTGAGTCATGGAGAAGCTGGAAAAGCTCTACGAGGGCAAGGCCAAGCAACTGTACGCAACCGACGATCCCGAGGTTCTGTGGGTCGAATACAAGAACACCGCCACCGCTGGCGATGGTGAAAAGAAGGAAGACTTCACCGGCAAGGGCCGTCTGAACAACCTCATCACCACCATCATCTTCGACCTGCTCAAGAAGCGCGGCATCGACAGCCACCTTATCAAGCGAGTGGACGACACCGGCCAGCTGGTGCGCAAGGTGAACATGTTCCCGTTGGAGATCGTGCTGCGCAACGTGGCCGCCGGCCACTTCTGCTCCCGTCTGGGCGTGGAGGAAGGCCTGCCGCTCAAGGAGCCGGTACTTGAGTACTTCCTGAAGAACGATGATCTGCACGATCCGTTCGTCAACGACGATGACCTGGTGGCCCTCGGCGTATGCACTCGCGAGGATCTCGCCGAGATCGCCCCGCTGGCCCGCAAGATTAACGAGGCCCTGATCGAGATCTTCGCCAAGATCGACGTCAAGCTGGTCGACTTCAAGATCGAAATGGGCCGCGCCACCGACGGCACGCTGCTGTTGGCCGACGAGATCACCCCGGATTCCTGCCGTCTGTGGGACCAGAAGGACCACTCCGGCAAGGTCGAGCACCTTGACAAGGACCTGTTCCGCCGCGACATGGGCGGTGAAGCCGACGCCTACCAGGAAGTCATGAAGCGCCTGCTGGGCTGAGAGTCCAACGCATCCTTTGCTTGAAGAACGGAGTATTGTAATGAGCGAATTTAGCCTTGACAACACCGGCCTGCACGAAGAATGCGGTGTATTCGGCATCTATGATTCCACCGGCCAGACCGATATGGTCAGCGCCGTGTACAGCGCCCTGTACGCCCTGCAGCATCGCGGCCAGGAAAGCTGCGGCATTGCCCTGAACGTGGACGGTGTGCTCACCGGTCACCGTGATCTGGGCCTGGTGAGCGAAGTGTTCACCAAGCGTGTGCTGGAGGACCTGCCCCACGACGCCAAGATGGCCACCGGCCATGTGCGCTATGCCACTTCCGGCCAGCGCAGCCGCTCCAACGCCCAGCCCATGATCCTGCATCACTGCAAGGGCGCCATGGCGCTGTGCCACAACGGCAACCTGACCAACGCCGCCCGGCTGCGCCATCAGCTGGAAATGAGCGGTTCCATCTTCCACGGCACCTCCGACACCGAGGCCATCGCCTATCTGCTCACCCAGAACCGTCTGAAGTCCCCGGACATCGAGACCGCTGTCTGCCGGACCATGGAACAGATCGAAGGCGCTTACAGCCTGGTCATCATGACCCATACCAAGCTCATCGCCGCCCGTGACCCCCACGGTTTTCGGCCTTTGTGCATCGGTGCGCTGCCCGACGGTGCCGGCTTCGCCTTTGCCTCGGAATCCTGCGCGCTGGACGCCGTGGGCGCAACCATGCTGCGGGACGTGGAACCCGGCGAGATCGTGGTGGCTGACCGCAACGGTCTGCGCAGCATCCGCACCCACTGCAACACCGCCCCCCACACCCTGTGCGTGTTCGAGTACATCTATTTCGCCCGTCCGGACTCGGTGATCGAGGGCACCTGCGTCCATGAGGCCCGCCTGCAGGCCGGCCGTTTCCTGGCGCAGGAACATCCCGTGGAAGCCGATGTGGTCATCGGCGCACCGGATTCCGGCCTGGATGCCGCCCTGGGTTTTGCCCAGGAAAGCGGCATTCCCTACGGCGTGGGCTTCATCAAGAACAAATATGTGGGCCGCACCTTCATCCAGGGCAGCCAGGCCCAGCGGGAGAACAGCGTGCGCATCAAGCTCAACGCCATCTCCTCCACCGTGGCCGGCAAGCGCGTGGTGCTGGTGGACGACTCCATCGTCCGCGGTACCACCAGTGCCCGCACCATCAAGCTGCTGCGTGACGCCGGCGCCAAGGAAGTGCATTACCGCATTTCCGCCCCGCCCTTTGCTCATCCCTGCTATTTCGGCACCGACATCCCGGACGAAAAGCTGCTGATTGCCACCGGTCATACGGTGGAAGAGATCAACAAGCTGGTGGGTTCGGATTCTCTGGGTTACCTGAGCATTGAACATGTGAAGCAGCTGGCCCCCAAGAGCAAATGCGGCTACTGCGTGGGCTGCTTTACCGGCGAATATCCGGTGGACCCGCCCAAAGAAGTGATGAACATTGTTTACGACCGGCCGCTGAGCCAGTCCAACACCAACAAAAAGCTGTGACGGAAAAGGAGTCAACGACCATGGAGAAAAGCTATTCTGAAAGCTATGCCGCCGCCGGTGTGGATATTACCGCCGGTTACGAGGCTGTGCGCCTGATGAAGCAGTATGTGGCCCGCACCATGAACGACCACTGCATCGGCGGTCTGGGCGGTTTCGGCGGCCTGTTTGAGCTGGACTGCACCGACATGCCCCATCCGGTGCTGATCTCCGGCACCGACGGCGTTGGCACCAAACTGCGCATCGCCCAGATGCTGGACCGCCACGACACCATCGGTATCGACTGCGTGGCCATGTGCGTCAACGACGTGATCTGCGCCGGCGCCAAGCCTCTGGTGTTCCTGGATTACA
>ENA-OOWK01001518-OOWK01001518.1-human-gut-metagenome-genome-assembly--contig:-NODE-1518-length-11002-cov-2.659450_pt1 | contig 11002 bp, 10 predicted proteins | sample MGYA00241405_ERZ501317 | MGnify/ENA primary metagenome ERZ501317 (study PRJEB25962, sample SAMEA1972440) | human gut metagenome | biome: human gut; feature: human-associated habitat; material: faeces... | reverse complement strand
AAGCCGGCAAACTCAAGCCGGTGTACATTACCGTCTCGGGCACTGTGGACGCGCAATCCACCGCGCAGCAAGGCGTGCGTGACATGGCGCAACGCAAGGCCGACCTCATTATCATCGCAGGAATCGACGCGAACGAAGCCAATGCCGAAAACTGGAATGATGCTTTGGAAACCGCAAGAAAAGCGGGCGTTCCAGTGGTGCTTCTCAATCCTATCGCCGTGCCGAAAGACAACAAACTGTATGCGGCTACCATGACGGTCAACGATCGTATGACTGACGCGATACCGCTCGACGATGCTGCTGTGGCCGTGGCCAATAATGATCCTCACGACCGGGAAATGCTGGTAACCACGATTACCCACTGATATGGTTTTGCACCATGTCGGTATGAATGACCAGCAGTTCGTCTTTTGATGAAATACCCTGAAAATTCCCTGATTTTTACCTGTGTTTCACAAGAAGTTGACCGGAAAACGGGAGTGTGACGGTAGGCTGGCAATCATGAGCGAAAGTCGAACAATGCCCCTCATCGAAGAGACGGGGCTGACACAAGGCGAAGTGATCGCCCTCAGGGAAAGCGGATTGGACAATGTGGTCAAGGCATCGACCTCACGTTCGCTTATCGATATCGTGCGAGCCAACGTGTTCACCTTGTTCAACGGCATCATCTTTGCGGCCATGGTTATGGTATTGATCACTGGATCGTGGAGAGACGCGGTGTTCGGCATGATCATCATCATCAATACCGGCATAGGCATCTGCACCGAATTGAAAGCCAAGCGTACTCTTGACAAACTGTCGATTCTGGTGGCTTCCGACTATCTTGTGCACCGCGACGGCAAAGATATTGAAGTGCCGCACAACGATATTGTGCTCGGCGATCTTATGTGGATCCGTTCCGGCGAACAGGTGCCCGCGGACGCCCAAATCGTACACACTTGGGGACTGGAACTGGACGAATCCATGCTTACCGGCGAATCTCGCACCGTACGCAAGGGCGAAGGCTGCGATATTTTCTCCGGATCCACCGCCATCTCCGGCATGGCGTTGGTGAAAGTCACCGCCATAGGAGAGCACAGTTACGCGGCCAAACTTACCGCACAGGCGAAGGTCTACAAGAAAACCGTATCTGACCTAAACAAGGGCATCAACACGATTCTGAAATTCATGACCTTCTTGGTGGTGCCGCTCTGCGTACTGCTCATCTGGTCGCAGGCACGCACCGTTGGCGGCTGGAATGTGGCCATTTCGACCGGCGAATGGCGTTCCGCGGTCATTTCCGCAGTGGCCGGTGTGGTCGGTATGATCCCTGAAGGCCTGGTGCTGCTCACCTCGCTGAATTTCGCGCTCGCAGCCATTCGTTTGGCACGCAAGAACACGCTGGTGCAGGAGCTGGAATCCGTGGAGACTCTCGCTCGTGTGGATTGCCTGAACCTTGACAAAACCGGTACTGTCACCGACGGCACCATCCGACTCGATTCGTTGGAATTGCTGGGTGTTCGTGGCCCCGACGACATGCGAGGCACCGTGAACGAGCATGACGTCAGACAGGCTCTATTCGACCTATCGAACGAAGGACAGCCCAACGGTACAGGGCAAGCGATTCTGTCTGGACTACGGGAACAGGGATTTGCGGACGGCACTGTCGAGGCACGAGTACCGTTCTCGTCGGCGCGCAAGTGGAGTTCGATCTATGACGGCAATGCAGTGTGGACGATGGGTGCGCCGGAAGTCATTCTTTCCCAAATCAACGGCGACCATGCTGACATACTCAAACAAGTCAATGATCTCGCCAATGACGGCAACCGTGTGCTGCTGGTCGCGCGAATCTACGGTGCAGCGCCCGACGATTACGAAACCGATCCAAAACTCAATCCGGCATCGTGCCCTGTCGCATTGGTGTGCTGTTCCGAACATATTCGCGCCGACGCCGAAGAAACGCTTGCATGGTTCCGTGAACAAGGCGTGCGTTGCCGCATCATCTCCGGCGACAATCCCGTAACCGTCGGCGCGATCGCAAGAAAAGTGCATCTGACCGGCGAACATGAACCACGATTCATGGACGCGCGTGAGCTACCCGCTGACATTACGGAGCTGGCGCAAGTACTGGAAAACGTGGATGTGCTTGGGCGTGTGCTGCCCGATCAGAAAAAGGCGATCGTGGAGGCATTGCATGCAGGTGAGCATGTGGTGGCGATGACCGGCGACGGCGTGAACGACGCGCTCGCCATCAAAGAGGCCGATCTGGGTATTGCGATGGGCAATGCTGCGCCCGCCACCAAGGCCGTGGCACAGGTGGTGCTTGTCGATTCGAAGTTCTCACATCTGCCCGATGTGGTGGCGCGAGGGCGTCAGGTTATGGCCAATATGGAACGTGTGGCAAGCCTATTCCTCGTGAAAACCGTGTATTCCGCACTGATTTCGTTGGGTGTGGTGTTGACGCAGATGCCATTCCCGTACCTGCCTCGCCACATCACATATGTGGGTGGATTGACGATTGGCATGCCGGCATTCATTCTTGCGTTGGCTCCGAACACGCGTCGTTATATTCCAGGATTTCTGAAACGCGTGCTGCATTTTGCTGTGCCCTGCGGTGTGGCGGTCGGATTGTCGATTTTGTCCACGTCGTGGCTGCTGCCGATATTCATGAAGTGGGATGTGCAGGATTCGGGTGCGCAGTTGGCGATGCTGCGTGGAGTCAACGCGATTATTCTGCTCATGATGGGGGTGTTCGTGCTTGCGCGTGTGGCAAAGCCGTTGCATTCTTGGCGTGGCATATTGGTATTGGCCTTTGCCGTACGGAGCATATGTTCTTCGAAGGTGACAGAATCGATGCATTCCGTGAAATGATTTGTTCTGAAACAGTAGAAGAAAGAGAAGCAGCACTTGAGAAGATTCTTCCAGAACAGCAGGGAGACTTTGAAGCTCTGTATGAAGCACTGGAAGGTAACCCGGTTACCATCCGTTTCCTGGATCCACCGCTTCATGAGTTCGTTCCAACAGAAGAAGAAGATATCAAGAAACTGGCTGAAGCTCAGGGCAAAACTGTTGAACAGATCAAGACAATCATTGACAGCCTGCATGAGTTCAACCCAATGATGGGACATCGTGGATGCCGTCTTGCAGTTACTTATCCGGAAATTGCTAAGATGCAGACAAAAGCTGTTATCCGCGCAGCAATCAACGTACAGAAAGCTCATCCAGACTGGACAGTAAAACCAGAAATTATGATTCCACTTGTTGGAGATGTAAAAGAGCTGAAATTCGTTAAGAAATTCGTTGTAGAAACAGCAGATGCAGAAATCGCTGCTGCAGGAAGCAACCTGAAATACGAAGTTGGTACTATGATTGAGATTCCAAGAGCTGCTCTGACAGCAGACGAAATCGCAAAAGAAGCTGACTTCTTCTGCTTCGGTACAAACGACTTAACACAGATGGCATTCGGTTTCTCTCGTGATGATGCTGGTAAGTTCCTGGATGGATACTATGATGCAAAAATCTTTGAGAACGATCCATTTGCAAAACTGGATCAGACTGGTGTAGGTAAATTAATGGATATGGCTATTAAATTAGGAAAACCAGTAAATCCAAACCTGCATGTAGGAATCTGCGGAGAACACGGTGGAGATCCAAGCTCTGTTGAATTCTGCAACAAACTGGGGCTTGACTATGTATCCTGCTCACCATTCCGCGTACCAATCGCAAGACTGGCTGCAGCACAGGCTGCTATCAACAATAAATAAAAATAACTTAAAACCATAAAATTTTAAGTGTGTAGAGAGGTTCATCAGATTACCTGGTGAGCCTCTTTTTAAAAATGTTGCTTTTGACATAAAAAACTTGAATTTTCAGAAAAGTGTGCTATAATTTTCATAAAACAGGGAGCTTGTGAGACAGGCTGAGAGGAAGGTAATCCAAACCTTTGACCTGAGAACCTGATACGGATAATGCCGGCGTAGGAAGTATAACGTTTTTTAGTGGAGATATCGTATCAGGTATCTCCTATTTTATTTTCAGAAAGGATGCGCAAAAAAATGTATGAACAATAAAACAAAGAAAATGATTCTGACTTCACTGATGGCAACCATCGCATTTGTACTCAATACCTTTGTATATTTTCCGGCCATGGCGCCTTTTCAGCATTGTGTAAATGTAGTGGCAGTTGCTTTTTTAGGTCCATGGTATGGGTGCTTGGCAGCTTTTCTGTGCGGCGTACTGCGTATGATGAGCGGGAAGACCATACAGGCAATTATTGGTGCAATATTTGGTCCAATCATAGGAGGATTGCTGTATAAGAAGACCAGGAATATCTATCTTCTGGCAGTAGGCGAAATATTTGGTACAGGAATTGTGGGAGCCCTGGCGGTATATCCCTTTATGAGACTATTTTATAACCTGGAAGCCGTGGAGTGGTATTATTATGTGCCATTTTACACGCCATCTGCAGTGGTAGGAGCGGCTATGGGCGTGCTGGTGCTTCTGGTATTAAAGAAAAGTAAGGTACACAGCTTTCTGGAAGTGAGGTAAAAGGATGAAGATAGAAAAATTAATGCAACAGGTAAAAGAAAAAGAACCTTTGGTACAGTGTATCACGAATTTTGTCACAGTAAATGACTGTGCCAATATCCTTCTTTCCATAGGAGCCACGCCTACCATGGCAATGGATTGCAGAGAAGTAGAGGAAGCGGTAGCAAAGGTATCTGCCCTGGTTTGTAATATGGGGGCAATTGAGCATCTGGAATCCATGCTTTTGGCAGGAAAAGAAGCCAACCGGCTTCACATTCCGGTGGTGCTGGATCCTGTGGGGGCAGGGGGTACAACTTTGAGACAAGAGGCTGCAAGCCTGTTGATTCAGGAGGTTCAATTTGCAGCAATCCGTGGAAATGCTTCTGAAATAAAAGCAATTGCAGGTATCCATTCCAGGGGAAGAGGCGTAGATGCGGCAAAAGAGGATATAATTTCAGAAAATTCCCTGCAAAAAGATATTGAAATCTTTGAAGAACTGGCAAAACGTATTCATACGGTTGTTGCAGTATCGGGACCCATTGATGTGATAACTAATGGGGAACAGACCATGCTCATTCGCAATGGATGCCCCACCATGGCGCGTATTACTGGCAGTGGCTGCATGCTGACCACTCTGATGGGCGCATTTTGCGGGGCAAATGAAGAGCAGATTTTTGAGGCGGCAGCCCTGGCTGTGGCGGTCATGGGAATTGCCGGAGAACTGGCAGAAGAAAAAAGAATACAAAATAAAACCGGGAATGCGACTTTCCGCAATGCCCTCATAGATGCCATTTTTAATATAACAGCAGAACAGATAAAGGAGAAAATAAATTATGAGATATTCAAAAGAACAGATTCGTAAGGCAATGCTTTTGTATGCAGTAACAGACCGGAGTTGGTTAAAGGAAAACGAAACATTACTGGATGTTGTAAAAGAAGTTGTTAAAAATGGAGCAACCTTTTTGCAGATTCGTGAAAAGGATTTAAACGGAGCAGACTTTGAGGCAGAGGCTAAAACTTTGCAGGATATTTGCAGGGAACATCAGGTGCCTTATGTGGTAAATGACAATGTAGAGATTGCCATGAAGATTCATGCAGACGGTGTGCATGTAGGACAGTCGGATATAAAGGGGCGGGATATCCGGGCAATGATTGGTTCGGACAAAATCCTTGGTATTTCAGCAGGAACCGTAGAAGAAGCAGTTGCAGCAGAGCAGGCGGGAGCTGATTATATCGGGGTAGGAGCTATCTTCGGAACCAGTACCAAGAAAAATGCCCGAAATATAACCATGGACAGATTAAACGAGATTGTAGAAGCAGTGGAGATTCCTGTAGTTGCTATTGGCGGAATCAATGCCACGAATATCAGTGAGCTTGCCGGAAGCAAGGTAGATGGCGTTGCAGTTGTATCAGCTATTTTTGCAGCTGAGCATCCAGGGGAAGCTACAAAAGAATTGCTTTTAAAAGCAAAAGCGGTGATAGAGAGCCATGAATAAAAAATACGCAATATTTGATATGGACGGAACCCTGATTGATTCCATGACTTATTGGAAAAACCTTGGCAGGGAGTATCTTTCCATGCAGGGAGTTCCGGAAAACCTGGATGCTGTTATGGAAGAGATTAAGCCTTTGACCATGACAGAGTCAGCAGAATTGTTCCGAACCCGGTTTTCTTTATCCGGGACTAAGGAAAGTATAGCCGCAAGCATGAACTGGATGATAGAGGAACATTATCGCAAGGACATTCCCTTAAAAAACGGAGTGAAAGATTATCTTGCAAAACTCCATGCATCTGGTGTGAAGATGTGTGTTGCCTCTGCAACAGACAAAGCATTGATGGAGACTTGCCTGGAACGGCTGGGGATAAAAGGGTATTTTGAATTTATACTTTCCTGTGAAGAAGTGGGAGCAGGGAAAAGAAAACCGGATGTCTATTTTGAGGCAGTGAGACGGATGGAGAACCAGGAAAAGATATCTCCGGAGTCAGTAGCAGTGTTTGAAGATGCTGATTATGCAATTCATACTGCACTGGAGGCTGGATTTTATACCATTGCAGTCTATGATGACAGCAATAAGGACAAATGGGAGAAATTGAAAATGCAGACCAGGGAATTTATTGAGGACTGGGAAAGCCAGTCCCAGACGATGTTGAAAAAGAAAACAGCATTGACCATTGCAGGAAGTGACTGCAGTGGAGGCGCCGGGATTCAGGCAGATTTAAAGACCATGACCATGAATGGCGTGTATGCCATGAGTGTAATCACAGCGCTGACTGCACAGAATACCACCGGAGTCAGAAGTATTATGGAGGTAACTCCAACATTTTTAAGAGAACAGATGGATGCAATCTTTGAAGATATCAGACCGGATGCTGTCAAGATTGGAATGGTATCCTCCAGTCATCTGATTTGTGCCATTGCAGAAGGGTTGGAACATTACAAAGCTAAAAATATTGTAATAGACCCGGTAATGGTTGCTACCAGTGGTTCAAAACTTATAGCGGAAGATGCATTAAGCGTATTAAAAGAAACGCTGCTTCCTTTAGCAACGGTCATCACACCCAATATTCCGGAGGCAGAAATTCTTACAGGAATGAAAATTGAAGGGGAAGAGGATATGCTGCAGGCGGCAAAAAAGATTGGAGAAACATATCATTGCGCTGTATTATGCAAAGGCGGTCATAATGTCAATGATGCAAATGACCTTTTATACTTCAATGGAGAATATCATTGGTTTTATGGAAAGCATATCCAGAATCCAAATACCCATGGAACCGGCTGTACCTTATCCAGCGCTATTGCATCAAATCTGGCAAAGGGTTATTATTTATGTGAGGCTGTGGAAAAGGCGAAAGAATATATATCAGGTGCGCTGTCAGCCATGCTTGACCTGGGAAGGGGAAGCGGTCCCATGGAGCATGGATATCTTTTAAAGAATGTAAGATAAAATATAAGATAAGAGGTTAGAACATGGAAAACAGAATCAACCGGGAAGATATGCTGGAGCTTACCAGAAGAATGACAGTGGCAAGAACCTCCTTTACCAGAATTGCAGGCTGCTATGTGGATGAAGATGGGGAATATGACGGAAGCTTTAATACGAATTTTCTGAAACTGCCCCAGGCAGAGCGGAAGAAAAATCTGGAATTGGCGAAAGTAATTCCTTTTTCTGATACCAATATGCAGTTGAAAAAATACAGCTTCCGCAAGGATTGTCAGGGAACTGGAAGCATGTGGCAGCTTCTCATGGCAATGAAATCCTGCGGATTGAAAAATGATGCTTTGATGGAAACTTTTTATGATGTCATTATGGAAAACTATGTTTCCCAGGAGCCTTACGGAATTTTTGTTTTTCATGACCGCTACGATGTGCCGGTAAAAGGTACAGACAAAGAGCGACAAGGGGAATCAGAAGAAGTGTTTGAATACATCATTTGCGGAATCTGCCCCTTAAAAGGAGAATATGAACCGGAAAAGCCTGTGTGGGGATTTTTATTTCCGGCTTTTACAGACCGAAGCGCAGACATTGATTCTATTGCGGTGTTCCGGGAAAGCGAAAATCAGCCGGAGGAAGAATTTTTCCAAAGAATTCTAAAGATATCATAAAGAATAGCGCTGCCCTTCCAGTGAATCTGCCGAGTACGCTCTGAGACTACAGGCTCAGAGTGAACGCAGGCTGAACTGGAAGGGCAGCGCTATTCTTGATACACGCTTTATGTAAGAGTGTTCTTTTATCCTAAAATATGCTTTTTCAGGGCCTGAAAGGTTTCGCTGCTCATGTCATGTTCCATTTTGCAGGCATCTTCTGAAGCAGTTTCCTCATTTATACCAAGATTTATGAGCCAGTCCCGGATAACGGTGTGCCGCTCAAAGGTTTCTGCTGCAAGCGCTTCACCCTGTTCCGTAAAGGAAATATAACCTTCCTGGGAAACAGTAACAAATCCCCTGGTTTTTAAATTTTTCATGGCAACGCTGACACTGGGTTTTGAATATCCCAGTTCTGTAGCTATATCAATGGAGCGGACTACCGGCAAACGCTTCCGCAATACGTAAATAGTCTCCAGGTAGTCTTCCATGGATTCTTCTGATTTATGACTTACATATCCCATACTCTGTTCCTCCTCATTTATTAATATGTTATCATCTTAAGAGGATAAATGCAATATATGTTAAAAAAACAAAAATTCTATTGACAAAAATATGAAGTTAGATTAAACTAATCAATATAAGGAATGATTAACCACAGGAGGATTTCTATATGGTAAATTTCATTGTGACGGGCATATTGATTTTAGCAGTATGGATGGCAGTGGCATATATAATAAAGGCAAAAAAGAATGGAACAAAATGTATTGGCTGCCCTTCGGGAGGTACTTGCTGCAGTAAAAAAGGAAACTGTACATGCCATACAGCAGAATTACAGGAAAAAAAGGAATAGAGGGTGTCAGATGTTTATGAATTTATCAGAAGCCAGAGAAGGCGAAGAGTATATTGTGAAAGACATTTTTACAGAGGATGAGGAATTAAATGCATTTTTGTTTTCATTGGGGTGTTATAGTGGAGAGCCTATTACTGTAATTGCCCATCGAAAAGGAGGATGTGTGGTATCAATTAAAGATGCAAGATACAACATTGATACTGATTTAGCGCAGGCTATTTCAATATAAAGAAAATAGTGATTTCGGTCACTGTTTTTTTAGAAAAAGTAGTTAGTTAAGACTAATTTATTAAGGTGAAAGAGGAGACAAGAAGGTATGAGAATTGCGTTGACAGGAAATCCCAATAGTGGAAAAACAACCATGTATAATGCGCTCACAGGAAGAAATGAACGTGTTGGAAACTGGGCCGGTGTTACGGTAGAGAAAAAGGAGAGTCCAATCAGGAAGTGCTATTTTGACGGGACGGAAGAATTGACTGCAGTAGATTTGCCGGGGGCCTATTCCATGTCGCCTTTTACTTCTGAGGAAAGTATTACCAGCAGTTATGTAAAAAATGAAAATCCAGATGTGATTATTAATATTGTGGATGCGACTAATTTAAGCAGAAGCTTGTTTTTTACAACACAACTTCTGGAACTGGGGATTCCTGTTGTGGTTGCTCTGAATAAAAGCGATATTACAGAAAAGAAAAAAACAGAAATTGATGTAAAAGGTCTGGCACAAAAATTAGGCTGTCCGGTGATTCAAACGGTATCGACAGCTTCCGGTCATGCAGGACTAAAGGAAGTTGTAAATCAGGCAGCAGCATTAAAAGGGTGTGGACAGAAGGCTCCCTATGTACAGGAAGATATTAATTTGCAGAACAAAATGGAAGTTGAGGCGGCAGACAGAAAACGCTTTGCCTTTGTAAATGGAATTGTAAAGGCAGTAGAAAAGAGAAAGGTCCTAACAAAGGATAAAAATCAGCAGGACAGTATTGATTCTGTGCTTACCAATAAATTTGTTGGAATCCCTGTCTTTGCAGTGATTATGTTTGGCGTGTTTTACATCTCCCAGTCTACGGTTGGAACCTGGATTGCGGATTGGCTGGTTGGATGGATTGAAACCTTCCAAAGCTGGGTTGCCGGTTTGGTGGAAGGTGCAAATCCATTTCTTCAGGCGCTTCTGGTTGACGGAATTATCGGTGGTGTAGGTGCAGTAGTAGGATTTCTGCCGCTGGTAATGGTGATGTATTTCCTGATTGCTCTTTTGGAGGATTGTGGATATATGGCGCGCGCGACTGTGGTCCTGGATCCCATTTTTAAGAGAGTTGGGCTTTCTGGAAAGTCCGTGATTCCTATGGTCATTGGTACCGGGTGTGCGATTCCCGGAATCATGGCTTGCCGCACCATTCGTAATGAAAGAGAAAGAAGAGCAACAGCTATGCTGACACCGTTTATGCCATGTGGAGCGAAGCTTCCGGTTATCGCATTATTTGCAGGAGCATTCTTTGCAGATGCATCATGGGTTGGACCAACCATGTATCTGGTTGGGATTGTATTGATTTTCTTAGGCGCCTTACTGGTAAATAAGATTACAGGATATAAATTCCGCAAGTCTTTCTTTATCATGGAGCTTCCGGAATACAAAATCCCCAGCCTGAAACGTGCAACACTTTCTATGCTTTCCCGCGGCAAGGCATACATTGTAAAGGCGGGAACCATCATTTTAGTATGTAACACAGTGGTACAGATTATGCAGAGCTTTAACTGGAGGTTCCAGGTAGTGGAAGAGGAAATGGAGAGTACGTCTATCCTGGCATCCATTGCTTCTCCCTTTGCAATACTTTTGGTTCCTCTTGGATTTGGCGTATGGCAGCTTGCGGCAGCGGCAATTACCGGTTTTATTGCAAAAGAAAATGTAGTTGGTACCCTGGCAGTTGTTTATGGACTTACGAATTTTATTGATACAGATGAGCTGGCGCTGGTCGGAGGAGCCAACGAAGTAGCTGCTGTTATGGGACTTACGAAAGTGGCGGCCCTTGCTTATCTGATGTTTAATCTTTTTACGCCGCCTTGC
>ENA-OOWK01001517-OOWK01001517.1-human-gut-metagenome-genome-assembly--contig:-NODE-1517-length-11012-cov-5.031669_pt1 | contig 11012 bp, 6 predicted proteins | sample MGYA00241405_ERZ501317 | MGnify/ENA primary metagenome ERZ501317 (study PRJEB25962, sample SAMEA1972440) | human gut metagenome | biome: human gut; feature: human-associated habitat; material: faeces... | reverse complement strand
TCATATATTCATCAGGTTTTGATTGTTTAAATTCTCTCCAAAGATAGATAAATTCTTATTGTCATTTTCATATTCTTGTCTGAAAAGTATGTATTGATAAATACTTTTATATAATTATTTTTTCATTTTGCTCCTTTATAATTATATCAAAGGGATTATCTGTCAGTTTACTTTTTATCCATGCGCAAAAATCAAAGGTTTTTAATAACGGCCTTTCATATTTGTCTTCTTCTATTTTTTGTATATTTTGTTGATAGTAACTCCAAAGCTTATTTCTATACTGTTTGCTTTTGGGTAATGGATAGGATTGAACGAATTTAAAAAGAAGCTTCTCTGTGATATATTGTTTTGTTTCGAAAGAAGAACTCCTTTTAATTGACTTTATTTCATTCTCAAAATAATCATAATTCCCTAATTCAGCTTGTAAAATAAGATTGACTAGTCTTGCTATTCTGTAAGTAGGGAATATATAGAGGGATTTACCGGAACTTAATATCTTCTTCATATTTTTACGTGCTTCTTTTAGGTCTTTCAGACCTATATGTAGAATAACCAGACTTAGATATAATTGTAACTGCAAATTCAATTCTAATAATGAAATCTTTTTGAAGATGGGCTCCTCATTTTGTTGTTGTAATTCTTGTGCGGATTTGAAGTTCCCTGTATTGAATAAGCTGTAAAATTCATACAGGTAGATGTAGACCTGTACTGTTAGCCTGAATTCTGCTGAATAATCTCCCTTTTCCATTTCTTTTAGTCTGGAAATGAAGAAGGGCATCTCCTTGTATAATCCGACGGACTGTAAACTGTCCAGTACTCCCAAGATAGCATTCAGATAATACAAAGGAGGATTTAGAATCATGTGTTTGTTTTCATCGAAGAGCAAGATCAAATCTTGATATAAGCGTATGGCTGCCTTGTAATTACCGGAATTGAGGAAATAGGTGGACTGGAAAAGTAGATGTAGTTTTTCTGTTTCAAAGCCTTTATATGAGGAGTTGGCAATGAGATTCAGCTCACTTAGCACCAGATCGTTTAAGTTCTCTTTTTGCTTGTCGGACCGGATGCAGCCTTTGTAGGTGAACCGGTATTTAAGTATGTCATATAATTGGGTATGAAGATTGGCACTGCGGGTATACCTCATTATTTCATTTATCTTCATTTGTTTGTCCACCACCTGTTTTTCGCTCATACCCGTAAAGTCATACATACTGAGATATTTTAGTTCTGTGCGGCGTATCAATAGTATCAATGAGTCATTTTCATAATGGATAGCTAGTTTTTCCGCTTTCTCAAGTTCCGATAAGGCTTCATTTAGCAGTTCTCTTTCAAATAAGATACCGGCTTTTGAAATATAATCAAAAATTTGAGTCTGGATATCCTGTTGCTTATTCAGGTGAACTAAACAATTAAGTACTACTTTATATAGATGCTTGACTGCCATATCGAAACTTTTTCCTTTTTGTTTTATACAGAATTGCTTGTAGATATCATCTATAGAGGTATTGTTCTCTAATAATTCAAAGAGAATAAGATAGCCTTTTTCTCCATTTTGCAGATTGCTGTATAGCTTTAAATATCGTTTTTCTGCTTTTGATAGGGATTTAATCAGAGCAAGTAGTGAGATGGCTTTATTCATAAAGTATGTAATATATGTCTTTTCAAATATAGGTATTATCTATGAATATACAAGTGGTGAAAGTATTAAATAAGCGTATGTTTTTATGTTATAATAATAATCCTAAAAGGATATTCTTTTATTGATTGAATATATAATCATTTGATAAATAGTAAATTATATATTGTTAAAAGTAAGATAATTCTATATGTGTAATGATGGCTAGCGGCACTTTATGGCTCAAGAAGTTTTTTGTGCTCAGAAATATAGAAAAAGAAAAGGGCGTCTATGTGATTTATTATGTTAGTTACCAATAATATATGATATAGTGTAGTATAGAAAAATTAGATAAATAACCTGTTTGGGATTATCAAAACAGGTAAATAATGGATGTTGTTTTATGATTCTATCCATCTATATTTGCAATGCGTCGAAGTAATAATTATCTATATCCGGAAATAGAAATTAGATTTTGATGCATAAACCTTTATTAATTAAGATCTATTATGAAACACAGACTTTCTAATTTATCGAAAATCTATCGAGATGACATTTGTCGTAAGATGAATATTCTGCCGATAGTGTTATGTATGTTTTGTATGGGCAATGCATACTCGTTGATGGCCGCAACACCATCAGTCAGTGAAACTCTTCAGCAAAACAGGAAGATCAAGGGTAGAGTGGTGGATGTAAACAATGAACCTATGATTGGTGTAAGTGTGTTGGAAAAAGGGACAACCAACGGAGTTATCACTGATTTTGACGGAAACTTCACATTGGATGTCCGAGGAAATTCAGCTGTTCTCGTATGTTCTTATATCGGTTATATTACTGCTGAAATCCAGGTTGGAAACCAGACGGACATTCACGTACAAATGTCTGAGGATGTAAAAACAATAGACGAAGTCGTTGTCATTGGTTATGGTACCACAACTAAGAAGGAGTTGACAGGCTCTGTTACTTCTATTGGCAGGGATGATTTTAAAGCCGGTAATATAAGTAATCCTATCCAGCTGCTACAAGGGCAGATTGCAGGATTGAATATTGCTCGTCCGGATGGAGCGGATCCTACGGGGGGATTTGAAATTCAGCTACGTGGTTTGACTACGATGAAAGGAGGATCGGGGCCGCTAATTGTGATTGACGGCGTTGAAGGTGGAAATCTTGCCAATTTGAATGCCAATGATATTGAATCCATTGATGTATTGAAAGATGGTTCGGCAGCTGCTATCTATGGTACCCGTGGTACCAACGGCGTTATTCTTGTCACTACCCGCAAAGGAAAGCCCGGACACTCTTTGATTGAGTTTTCCAGTTATTGGACTACTCAAAGTGTTACAAGAAAGCCGGAATTTCTTTCTGCTGATGAGTTCCGTTCTACTTTGAAGGAATATCTCCCCAATCAGGCTGCTACATTGGATTATGGAGCATCAACGGATTGGTTTGATGAGGTCACTCGTGACACTCCCCTTAGTCAGTATTATAGTCTTGCAGCATCAGGAGGCTCGGAAAAACTGACTTATCGTGGAAATATTTCCTGGCATGATGATAAAGGTATTGTGCGTAATTCGGGAAACAAACAATTAAGAATGCGTTTCAATGTGTCACAAACTGCTTTAAATGACCGGTTAAAGCTGGATTACAATATCTCTTATTCTACTGCCAAAAAGAATTTTTCAGGATATGAAGTGATGAAGCAGGCGGTAACACGCAATCCTACGGAACCGGTATATGATACAGAAGGGAGAACTCCGATTTCCGGCGGTTACTATTATAATGATGGTCCGTTTAAGTATTACAATCCGGTTGCCATGCAAAATGAATCGACTAATGAGACATTAGACCGTGAGTTCTCGGGAAGTGTACATGCGTCATTAAAGATTATTGATCCTTTGAAAATCAATGCTTTGGCTTCATTGGTAGAAACCAATACTCGGAATGGGTATTACCAGACCCAATATTATCCAATTGATTTCGGTACTAATGGCCGGGCTACCAGCACGAATTCTCTATCAAGCAGCAAGCAGTTTGAAGTGAATGCAGATTTTAACCACTCTTTTGGCGACCATAAAATTCAGGCTATTGCTGGTTATTCGTACTATGATTATTGGAATGAACGTTATTATGGTATGAATTATGGATATGATACTGATATTTTTTCATTCTATAATATGGGGGCAGGTTCTGCGTTGTCTGCAGGTAAAGCATCACTTACCAGTAATAAGCAGTCCAATAAACTAATTTCATTTTTCGGTCGTGTCATGTATAATTTCAGCGATAAATATTTGCTTTCTGCTTCTGTACGTTATGAAGGGTCAAGCCGTTTCGGGGCAAATAACAAGTGGGGTACCTTCCCGGCTGTCAGCTTGGGGTGGCGCATTACGCAAGAAGAGTTCATGAAAAAGTTCAGATGGCTGGATGACTTAAAATTGCGTGCTGGATTCGGTGTTACCGGTAATCAGGATATTGATAATTACCAGTCTTTGTCATTGCTTACATTCGGTTCTCGCTTTTTGTATGATGGAAAGTGGACTAGTACGGTTTACCCGAATAGTAATCCTAATCCAGACTTGAAATGGGAGAAAAAAGAGGAATTCAATGTGGGACTTGATTTTAGTGTGCTGAAGGGACGTTTGATAGGAACCATTGATTATTATGTACGTCATACAAAGGATTTGCTGAATTCATATACAGTTCCTGTTCCCCCCAATTTGTATGATACGATGTTCGCCAATGTAGGTCAGATAAATAATTCGGGTATTGAAATTTCGTTGGGCGCATCTCCGGTTGTGACTAAAGATTTTACTTGGAATCTGAACCTGACATTTGCTCGTAATACCAATAAACTGGCTAGTTTCTCCAATAATGAATATGCTATGGTACAGATGAATACCGGTTATTTCAGTGAAGACTTGAAGACGTATACACAACGTATTGTAGAAGATGAGCCTATCGGTAATTTCTATGGTCCTAAATGGTTGGGATTTGATGCAAACGGAGATAATATTTTTGAAGATTTGGATGATGACGGGAAATTATCGGATGGAGACAACCAGGTAATTGGTAACGCTTATCCTGATTTTACTTTCTCTATTCAGAATTCATTTTCTTATAAAAATTTTGATTTGAGTTTCTTATTCCGTGGCTCAGTAGGAAATGATGTATTGAATATGAGTCGGTTGTATTATGAAGGATTCAGCTATTTTGGTAGTAATAATATTCTGAAATCGACCTTAGACCATCCCGAATATAAAGGTGGAGCCATTTATTCTTCACGCTTTATTGAAGACGGTTCTTTTGTGAAGCTTGATAACCTTACGTTGGGATATAATGTGCCTTTGAAAGGTAAGGTTATTTCTAAGATGAGGATTTATGTGACCGGTCAGAATCTGCTGACTTTGACCAAATATAAAGGCATGGATCCAGAAGTTCATTTGGCAGGTTTGGAACCGGGTATCGAATGGTATACTTTTTATCCCCGGACTAAAACTTATCTGCTGGGCTTAAATATAACATTCTGATAATTGATGGATTAACCTGTTAAATTGTATCTCATGAAAAAAATAGTTATATCTGCTTTGTTGGCTGTATGTACCGGCAATTGTTTCCAGTCTTGTACCAATCTGGATGAAGACGTTTATTCATATATTCAAACTGATGATTTCTTTAAGAACGAGCAGGAGATGGTGATGAATATTGGACGGATTTATGATTATATGAAACAATATACTCATTATTTTAATATGTGGGGGGCACTGACTATCAGTGCTGATGAGGCCATTTGTCCGTTCCGCGAGGGCAATCTTTGGTGGGATAATGGCGTGTGGATTGATTTGCACTCCCATAACTTCCATTCGCATGTGAATAACAATGCTTGGGATTTTATTTTTGGAGGGGTGGCCTTATGCAATCAGATTCTTTACATGATTGAGGAATCTCCAGTGGATTTTGCTTCCAAACCCAATTTGATTGCCGAAGTAAAAGTAATGCGTGCGTGGTTCTATATGAATGGCATTGATTTATTCGGCAACATACCTTTTACTGATAATTTTAAAGATGAGGGATTACCACCACAAAAAGACCGCCAATTCTTGTTCCCGTGGATTGAAAAGGAACTAAAGGAAAACGTAGAAGCCCTTCCGGCTATACCGGCTACCAGTAACTATGGACGACCGACTCAGGCTATGGCATATACAGTATTAGCCAAGCTCTATATTAATGCGGAGGAATGGATTGGTAAAGAGATGTGGCAGGAAACAGTAAATGTTTGCGCGAAGGTAAGAAAACTGGGTATGACACTGGAGTCTGATTATTTTGCCAATTTCAAAGTTAATAACGAGAATTCAAAGGAGAACATTATGGTAGTGGTATATGATAATGTCCAAACTTCGGGTGATTGGACTTATAATTTCAAGCTACATCAGGAAACCTTGTATACTCTGAGCCAACAAACATTTGGTATTGTTGATTTTTGTTGGGATGGTTTTTGTGTCACTGAGTCATTGTATAATAGCTATGATGAGAATGATGTACGTAGAAAATCATGGTTGGCAGGCCCGCAATATGATAAAAGCGGTAATCCGCTGATGTATCGTGGCGAGCCGTTCAGTTATAACGTCAGTGTTACTTCTTTGTATGATCCACAGAATCCGGCTAAAACGGAAGATGGTGCACGTTGTGCAAAATATGAATATGAAGATGGTTTGCAGGGCTCTATGAGTAATGATTTTGTGATTTATCGTTATGCTGATGTGTTAATGATGGAAGGTGAGGCATTGGTACGTATGGGAAAAGCAACCGAAGCGCTTCCGTTATTTAATGAAGTAAGGCGGCGGGCAGGTGTAGCTGAATATACAGCAAGTCAATTGACCCTGGATGAAATCTTAGCAGAAAGAGGGCGTGAATTTGCATGGGAGGGATTGCGTAGGCAAGACCAGATTCGTTTCGGAACATGGGGAAAAGCCTGGGATTTTAAAGAACCCTCAGAGGATTACAAAAAACTGTTCCCGATACCGTATTGGGCGTTACTTTCTAATCCTACCCTACAACAAGAACCAGGATATACTAATTAAAAAAAATATATGATATGAAACAACAAAAAATATTGGTTGTGGGCAGTGCAAATACTGATATGGTGATTCAAACAGATCATCTTCCAGTATTAGGGGAAACAATTTTAGGTGGAACTTTTTTTATGAATCCGGGTGGAAAAGGGGCTAATCAGGCTGTTGCCATTGCTCGGTTGGGGGGAAAGATTACTTTCATATGCAAAACTGGTAGAGATGTTTTTGGTCATCAATCACATCAATTATTTGAGGATGAAGGGATTGATACTTCGTATATTTTCTCGGATTCCAAATATCCTTCCGGTATAGCTATGATTACGGTTGATCATAAAGCTGAAAATTGTATAACTGTCGCTCCCGGTGCCAATATGAATCTTACTCCTACTGACTTGGCAAAGGCCAGGTCTGCTATTGATGAGGCGGATATTATTCTGTTGCAATTGGAAATTCCGATGGAAACGGTTGAATATGTAGCCAAAGTTGCCAAAAAGCAGAATAAAAAAGTTATTTTAAATCCTGCTCCTGCCCAACCTTTGTCCGAAGAACTATTAAGTGCTCTTTATCTTATTACTCCTAATGAAACGGAAGCAGAACTTATTTGTGGACAGAAAATCACGGATATTGATTCGGTTACCAAGGCTGCTAATTTGATAAAAGCTAAAGGGGTGAAGAACGTAATAATTACGATGGGATCGAAAGGAGCGTTTGTTTGTACTGACACTATTTGTGAATTGGTTCCGTCCTATAAAGTGAAGGCTGTAGATACAACGGGGGCAGGCGATATTTTTAATGGAGCATTGGTGCTTGCTATTTCCGAAGGTCGTGATTGGATAGAGGCAACTCGCTTTGCTTGTAAGACATCGGCAATTGCCGTGACAAGAGTAGGTGCACAGTCATCAGCACCTTATAGAAATGAAGTGGATGTGTTTAACCCTGAAAAATGAAAAACAACATGAAAAAGAATGTACTATTATGCACTTGGTTATTTTTATCAGCATTGGCTGGTATGGCTTGTACAGATAAGCAAAACCGGGCGGTTCCTGTTGAAGTAACAATGACCAAGGCTAAGTTATTTGATAAGATTAAAGGAGGATGGGCTGGTCAAACAATAGGTTGCACGTATGGTGGTCCTACAGAGTTCAGATATCCGGGGACAATGATACAAGATTATATTCCTATCAATTGGCCGGATGGGTATATTAAATGGTATTATGAAAATGAACCGGGTTTGTATGATGATGTTTATATGGATCTGACCTTTGTGGATGTATTTGACCGTTTGGGATTGGATGCTCCGGTCGATTCATTTGCTGTGGCTTTTGCCAACGCAGGTTATGTGCTGTGGCATGCCAATCAGGCTGCACGTTACAATATTCTGAATGGTATTATGCCTCCCGAATCTGGTCATTGGAAGAATAATCCCCATGCTGACGATATTGACTATCAGATAGAAGCTGATTACGCAGGTTTGATGAGCCCCGGCATGCCCAATACAGCATCTGAAATTTCTGATAAAATAGGTCATATTATGAATTATGGCGATGGTTGGTATGGTGGTGTTTATGTGGGGGCTATGTATACACTGGCTTTTGTTTCCGATGATATAGAGTATATTGTAACTGAGGCTTTGAAAACAATTCCACAACAGAGTCTATATTATCAGTGTATTAATGATGTTATTCAATGGTATAGGCAATATCCTGATGACTGGAAGCAGACTTGGCTGGAATGTGAAAAGAAATATAGTGAAGACAAGGCTTGCCCTGAAGGTATCTTTGTTCCATTTAATATTGATGCCACGATTAATAGCGCTTATATTGTAATAGGTTTACTGTACGGGCAAGGTGATTTTGCCAAGACAATGGATATTGCTACCCGTTGCGGGCAGGATTCGGATTGTAATCCGGCATCAGCTGCAGGTATATTGGGAACTATGCTGGGATATAGTCATATTCCGGAATATTGGATGTCTAATCTGAAAGAGGTGGAAGATATGGATTTTGCATATACTACCATTTCATTAAATAAAGCTTATAAAATGAGTTTTGACCAGGCTTTACAGGTTATAGAACGTAATGGCGGCAAAGTAGAAGCGGAGAGCGTAACAATAAAAACTCAAGCTCCTACCGCAGTCCGTTACGAAAAATCATTTGAAGGACTTTATCCGGTTGAAGTGGTTGCTTATGGGCGTGGTCAGGGAAAGACTTTAAAAGAGGTTGGAGATCTCACTTTTGAGGGGACCGGACTGATTTTAGCTGGAAATGTCAGGGCGAAAGATGAGAGTTATGTGGCAGTGATAGAAGCTTTTGTTGACGATCAGTTGGTAGAAACTATAAAATTGCCTGCATCTTATCGGGTACGACGCCATGAGTTGTTCTGGATATATGGTTTGCCTAAAGGAAAACATACAGTTTCCTTTAAATGGTTGAATCCTGTCGAGGATGCGGATATACGTTGTAGTAAGACTATTATATTCTCGGATGCTCCACGCATAAACCAGCGTTAATTATTGAATCCATTAACCATTTAAGACACTAATCTTATGTTTATTATACAAGATTATTCCATAGCAATATTATTTTGCTTTGTGACAATGCTTTGTTGGGGATCTTGGGGAAATACTCAGAAACTGGCGGCAAAAACATGGCGTTATGAGTTCTTTTATTGGGACTATGTATTAGGATTGTTACTTTTTTCTATTATTTCAGCTTTTACTTTGGGAAGTATAGGTGAGGAAGGGCGTGGTTTTGTTGCAGACCTGACGCAAGCGGATACAGGCAATATCTTCAGCGCATTTTTGGGAGGAGTAATATTTAATGCCTCCAATATCCTTCTTTCTGCTGCTATTGCTCTTTGTGGCATGTCTGTAGCATTTCCGCTGGGAGTAGGATTGGCATTGGTGCTGGGGGTACTGATCAATTATTTTGGTGCAGCTAAAGGAGAGCCACTTTATATTTTTGTCGGTGTTTTATTGATTACTGTTGCCATTATACTAAACGGCTTTGCTTATAAGAAAGCACAGACAGGACAGAAAAATCTTACGACGAAAGGCATCTTTATATCCATAGCGGCAGGGGTGATAATGTCTTTTTTCTATCGTTTTGTGGCAGCTTCCATGGATCTGAGCAATTTTGCTTTGCCTGAAGTTGGGAAGTTGACCCCTTATACTGCTGTATTTGTTTTTGCGCTGGGAGTCTTTTTAAGTAATTTTATTTTCAATACTGTTGCTATGAAGCATCCGGTAGAAGGTAAACCGGTTTCTATGAAAGACTATTTCAAAGGGACAATGACTATGCATATGGTAGGCATACTAGGTGGTGTTGTTTGGTGTGTAGGACAGTCTTTCAGTATGATAGCCTCGGAAAAAGCTGGTGCGGCCATTTCTTATGGACTTGGACAAGGAGTCCTGTTCCTTGATATCGCGGACAGTACGCGCCTCGGTCTCGTCGTCGACATCATAGACGACAAGGCGGACCTTGATGCGTACCGGGGATTCGTAGGTAAGACCCTTGGAGATGCATTCCGCCTGATCGTACTTGGGCTCGCCGACTTCGTAGCTGACGAATTCGAGGCTGGCGGTACGGTTGAAGTCTTCGATTGGGAAGACAGAACGGAAGACCCCTTCCAGACCTTCATCAGGGAGACGTTCCGTACGTCCCTCCTGCATGAACTTCCGGTAGGAGTCCACCTGCAGGTTGAGCAGGTGGGGAATTTCCACCTCAACCTTGATCTTGCCAAATTGTTTGGTAAGCTGACCCATCATTTCACCTCTGAGAAGGTTGGTCGGCAAAAGCCGGAACGTGCTCGGGTTGCGCGCTCTCGGAATCAATCATGTATAAAAAACGCAACAAGGTCGACAACATAGTTACCCTCCAGAAGATCCGGAGGGCTGTTGTCGACTGATGATACCCGTGTTAGTTCAAAAAATTGGAACAGATACCACCTCTGGTTCGTGTCGCGTGAATTCGAAAAGATAAGAAGGAATCGTCATAAAGGCAAGCTTTTTTTCCTCACAAAGCGAAAAATCTTCATTTGGGGCATGGTTTTTGAATAGTGGAAAGGCTGTGAACCCAGGGAAAGGGAGAAGGGGGATTCCTTGCCGGGAGTCCGCCCCTCCCTTCCTTCAAGGCTTCTCCGTTCATCCTGTAAGGACTTTGAAACGGGCGACGGGCCGCTTCCGTCCGACGAATGAGTCCCTAAAAGCGGCATACCGCACCTCCCCTCAGTTTTGCCAAGAGAGGACTTTCGCCATAGAAGGAAAGAGAACCTTGGTATATGTGCGGGGGCGCTTGGCGTGGGGCGCCAAGATGTGAACGGGAGATACCGGA
>ENA-OOWK01001513-OOWK01001513.1-human-gut-metagenome-genome-assembly--contig:-NODE-1513-length-11026-cov-4.971926_pt1 | contig 11026 bp, 10 predicted proteins | sample MGYA00241405_ERZ501317 | MGnify/ENA primary metagenome ERZ501317 (study PRJEB25962, sample SAMEA1972440) | human gut metagenome | biome: human gut; feature: human-associated habitat; material: faeces... | reverse complement strand
CGACGCTCATCAGACCAAGCACACCGGCCGCGATGGCGTGAAGCAGCTGGCCGAATGGACCGCTGACGCGGAACCATTCGGACGCGCAGAACAGTACGGCGAGCACGAGCAGCAGGAAGCACAAACCGTCACGACGGTAGGCTGGATCGTATTCGCCGACGCCGGTGACGGCGCGTACGCCGGAGCCGAACGCGCGCGGAATCGCGAGCAGGATCTTCTTCCACAACGGCTCAGGTTCGAGGTCAAGCTCGGGCTGGACCTTGGTTTCGCCATCATGGGTAGACCCGTTGTCTTTGGATTTACGGGGTTTGGTGCTGTTGGAGGATGCTGTTCGTGCCATATCGGGTCTGATTCTACTAGTACGGGGGTGCATGGTTGGTGACGACACCGTGACGATATGGTCGATTGACGAATCCCGACAGCCGATTCGCCGCGTTCGTCTGAGTCGATTCCCCGCTGGGGCGCGAATATGCCTTATCATGGGTTGCATGACACCCGCAGAGCGTGCGAGCGCAGTCGCATTTGCACTCAAGAACTGCGCACTGGAAGCGATGACGCCGGGCGAGGCAACGATGCGCGCCGCGGCTGCCTACGAACGCGGCTTGAAGCCCGTGACCCATCTCATCGACGTGGCGGACGAACAGACTGCCATGCGTCTGCGCGCCGCCGCCGACCCTGCCGGAAAGGATCGTCTGGCTGCCGGCAGTCTGGATGATCATGCCACGGATCGGGCGGATGCGGTGTTCGCACGTACCGTGTTGTTGGCGGAACGTCGATGGAATCCGTCTGGCGACTTGGATGAGCTGACCGCCATTCATAAGGGGCTGTTCGAAGGCGTGTTTGAGGATGCGGGCAAGTTGCGTACCTCAAACACCACACGCGAGGTGACGAACGACCGGGCTCGAGCCGCGAATCCTGAGGCGTTCTTCCCGGCTGGGCTCATTGAGACCGGCGCGCACAACATCGCGATGGAGTTGGCGGACAAGCGCAACCTGCATGCGTTGGATCGCGACGTGTTCGTTCACGCGTTCGCTTCTATTTATGATGAGCTCGGTTATCTGCATCCGTTCCGTGGCGGCAATGCGATGGTGCTGCGTATATTCGGTTCACGCTTGGCGCATGACGCCGGCTGGGATCTCGACTGGGGCTCAGTGACGCGCGAGGAGTATCGCTCCGCCAAGCACTCGGCATATCGGGGCGACACGTCTGCACTGGAGACGATGTTCGACGCGATACTACGCCCGGCGAATCCGACGCGTGTGTTCTTGATCGCCGGCTGGAATCAGGGGCCTGCACACTGATTGCGGGTGATTGCATCGGCCTTTGGCTGATTCCTACGCCGTGATATCGCCCAGATGATGCTGGGTGTATTCGTCGGCTCGGGCGTCGATCGGGTCGTAGTCGCCGGCGTCGGCGTGCGCGATAATGGCCATCGCGTTGTCGACCAGTTTCGGGTTCAGGGCCTGCAGCCAGTGGATGCGCGGGTCACGGCCGAACCATCCCATCTGTTTGCGGGCGAGTCGCTTGGTTTTCTGTGCGATGTCCGCGAAGGCGTCGTTCACATCCCAGATGCCGTCCAGCAGGTCGATGATCTGCTGATAGCCGAGCGCACGTACGGCGGTGGCACCCAGATGCGGGCGCAACCGTTCGACTTCTTCGATGAACCCATCGTCATACATCTGCTTGGTGCGCAAATCGATGCGATGGTCCAAATCCGGGCGGTCCAGGTCGAGTCCGATCTGCACGGACGGAATCACGTACCGGTAGCGCGGCAGACTGGCCGAATACGGTTTGCCGGTAAGCTCGATGACCTCCAGCGCACGGATGGTGCGGCGTGGATTGCGTGGGTCCATGCGCGCGGCGGCCTCGGGGTCTTTGGCCCGCAACTCGTCGAACAAAGCACCGGCACCCTCGGTTTTCTCGCGTTCCTCAAGACGCACGTCGGGATCGGTGCCGGGGAAGGTGATGTCATCGATGGCCGCTCTGGCGTACAAGCCGGAGCCGCCGACGAGAATCGGCCGGATGCCACGTGATTGCAGGTCGGCGATGGTCTCGCGCGCAAGCTGCTGGAATCGGGCCACGCTCATCGTGTCTTCGGGGTCGATGATGTCGATGAGATGGTGCGGCACGGCCGCCTGTTCCTCGGCGGTGGGTTTGGCGGTGCCGATATCCATGCCACGGTACATCTGGTAGGCGTCCGCGTTCACGATTTCGGCCCGCTCCCCCGCTTCGGCCAGACGCCGGGCGATGGCGATGCCCAACCCCGTCTTGCCGGACGCGGTGGGACCGACGATGGAGACGACTCGTTGCGTCATATACGCCCCCTCAGTGCCGCACGGAATAGGTCTGGCCGGCGGCCACGTCGGGGTCGGCAAGCAGATTATGGCGGCCGGCGTGTGTGACGGTGGCCGTGACGAAATCGCCGATTTCAGGTACCGGTTCGCCTTCAGGCACGCCGATGTGCACCAGCACGCCGGTTTTCTCGCGGCCGGTGACACGGTGGGTGTCGGTGTCCTTCTTGCCGAGTTTGCCGGTGATCATCACTTCGACGTCGCGGCCCTCGAATGTGGCGAGGTTCTCTTCGGTGATCTGCTCCTGCAACGCCACCAGACGGTCGAACCGGTCCTGCACCACGTCGCGCGGAATCTGTTCCATTGCGGCGGCCGGCGTGCCGGGGCGTGGCGAGTAGATGAACGTGAACGCCGAGGAGAAGCGCGCCTGGCGCACCACGTCCATGGTCTGCTGGAAGTCCTCTTCGGTTTCGCCGGGGAAGCCGACGATGATGTCGGTGGAGATCTGCGCGTCGGGCATGGCGGCGCGGATGCGGCCCAGTATGTCGAGGAACTTGGCGGAGCGGTAGGAGCGGCGCATCGCGCGCAGGATGCGGTCGGAGCCGGACTGCAGCGGGAAGTGCAGCTGGTGCATGATGTTCGGCGTTTCGGCCATCGCGGCGATGACGTCGTCGGTGAAGGCGGCCGGGTGCGGCGAGGTGAAGCGCACGCGTTCGAGACCGTCGATGGTGCCGCAGGCGCGCAACAGCTTGCTGAAAGCGTATCGATCGCCAATACCATAACCGAACGAATTCACGTTCTGGCCGAGAAGCGTAACCTCCTTGGCACCATCGGCCACACATTGGCGAATCTCATCAAGAATGTCACCGGGGCGGCGGTCCTTTTCCTTGCCTCGCGTGGTGGGCACAATACAGAACGTGCAGGTGTTATTGCAGCCCACGGAAATCGCCACCCACGAGCTGATGCGGGAGGCGCGGGCGGCGGGAAGCTGGCTCGGGAACTGCCGCAATTGTTCAGTGACCTGGACCTGCGCCTTGCCGGTCGCACGATTCTGATCCAACAGCTTGGGCAGATCTTCGATGTTCTTGGTACCGAACACCGCGGAAACCCATGGCGCAGTATCCGCGATCTTCTTGCGGTCAAGCTGGGCCATGCAGCCGCCAACGGCGATCTGCAGGTTCGGCCGAACCAGTTTGACGCGATTGAATCGGCCAATGGTGCCATACATGCGTTCGGCTGCGTTCTCGCGTACCGCACAGGTATTGAGCACCAGCAAATCGAGGTCATTGTCATTGATCTGGTCCTCGGTTGCAGGCACGTAGCCATTGGCCTCCAGCACGCCGGCGATGCGCTCGGAATCGTGCACGTTCATCTGGCAGCCGAGCGTATGGATATGGAACACGCCCTTGCCGCGTTTCCCCAGCAAACCATCGGTTCCATCGGCTGCAATCGAGGCGCGCTCCGCCTCGGTCATCATGTCTTCATTCATAACGACCGATTCTATCGACGGGGTTCGTCATGCTCCGGTCACGTATGCCATTGGTTGTCACGATGTCAAATTATGGGTTCTTGGAAAGATTCCCCGCGAACGTCCAGATTGGCTGGAATCCGCCGAGTATATTGGTGGACGTGATACTTGACCGACATAGCCGACTCAAAACCTCCGATCTGCAAGCCCGTCTCAAAGCGTTGGATCTTCCGGGAGGCACCTTCACTCCCGAACAGGTCGTTGAATTCGTTGACCTCATGCAGGTGTATGAAGGCGCGATGTACGAGATCAGCACCAAACTGGAGATTCTCGACGACGAGTTCCAGGTGCGGTTCAGCCATGACCCGATACATCATATGGAACGCCGTCTGAAGTCGGTGAGCTCGATCATCGGCAAACTGGAGCGCAAGGGTCTGCCGATCGGCGTCAATTCGATTAAGGACAATCTGTTCGATGTGGCCGGCATCCGCGTGATCTGTAATTACCGCGACGACGTGTATTCCGTGTCCAACTATCTGTCGTCGCAGTCCGATATTCAGGTGCTGCGCGTCAAGGATTACATCAAGAACCCGAAACAGAACGGGTATCGTTCATTGCACGTAATCTACGCGGTGCCCGTGTTCCTCTCCTCGGGCGCGCATTACACGCCGGTGGAGGTGCAGTTCCGCACCATCGCCATGGATTATTGGGCGTCGCTGGAGCATGCGCTGCGCTACAAGACCGATTTGCCGGACAACAAGCTCGCCGAGCATTCCCAGACGCTGCTCGACTGCGCGCGCTCATTGCAGAACATCGAGGTACAGATGCAGAACATCCACCGCGACATCAACGGCGCGCCGCAAGTGGGCGAAGCGCCTAAGACCTCGGACTGAGGTGCTATGGAATCGGCCTGCGGCCGATTCATTCACCGTTGCGGCCACTTCGGCAGCCTGGCCGGCGCTTGGGCCAGTAGGGTGCCGAGGAAGATGAGGGCGCAGCCGAGGTAGCCGCGCGGGGTCATCACTTCACCGAGAAGCAACGCACCGCCTACCGCCGAGAAGAACGATTCGAGGCTCATCAGCAGGCTGGCTCGCGTCGGTGGCACCCATTGCTGGCCGACCACCTGCAAGGTGTACGCGATGCCCACCGAGCCGATGCCGGCGTACAGAATCGGAATCCAGGAATGAGCAGCGCCGGCCCAGTCGACCGAGCCTTCGATCAGCGAACCCGCCCAGCTCAGCACGGCGGTGGTGCAGAACTGGCCGAATGAAAGCTTGATGGCGTCCACGGTGCCGCCCAAAGTATCGATCACCAGAATATGCACGGCGAACAGCACGGCCGTGAACACGAGCAGGATATCCGCCAGGCCGATCGAACCGAAACCATCGGTGATGCACAGCAGATAGAAGCCGGCGATGGACAGCGCCACGGCCACGAACACCAGCATGCCGATGCGCCGGCGCAGGAACACGAAGGCCAGCAACGGCACCATCACGATGTACATGGCGGTCAGGAATCCCGCACGGCCGGCCGATTTGCCGTACAGAATGCCATACTGCTGCAGGGTGCTGGCGGTGAACAGCACGATGCCGCAGATCACGGAAATGACCACCGGGTTGGCGAGCAATCGCGCCACGGCCGAATCGGGCTTGTTCGCATTCAGCTTGGCACCGGTGATGGTAACGACGTCGGATGCACCGTTCGATGCGGCATCTGTGGAGACGGCCACGGATGCCTCGGTCCCAACGACATCGGCCCCGGCTGTATCGCCCTTATCCGCGCTCCCCCGGCCACGCATCCACAGCAGAATCGGCACCAAAGACAGTGCTCCCAGCGTGAAGCGCGCGGCGTTGAAGAACATCGGCGACATCGAATCCATGCCCTGGACCTGCGCCACGAACGCAAAACCCCAGATCAGCGCGGTCAACAACAGGCTCAGCATGCCTACGAGTTCTTGTCTTTTCACGGGGAGCCAGCCTAACGTGCGAATGTGACAGACATGAAAAAGCCCGGCCACAATGTGGTCGGGCTGTGACGTTTGACGGGCAGGCTACATGCCGCTCGCCAATCGGCTGTCGAGGCTAGTCCCTGTTGCCGAGCAGCTGCAGGATGTACAGGAACATGTTCACGAAGTCGAGGTACAGGTTCAGGGCGCACAGGATGGAGATCTTCTTGACCATTTCCGGGCCCTGGGCCTCGTATTCGGTCAGCAGCGCGCGCGTGGACTGCGCGTCGTAGATGGTCATGCCGGCGAACAGGATCAGGCCGATGGCGCAGACGATCTTGGTCATGCCGTCGACCTGCACGAAGGCGAGCACGATCTGCGAGATGATGAGCACAATCAGGCCGATCATCAGGATCGGGCCGGCCTTGAGCATGTTGAACTTGGTAGTCATGCCGAACATGGTCAGCGCAAAGAAGAACGCGGCGGTGACACCGAGTGCCACGCCGATCGAGCCGAGGTCGTAGACCATGAAGATCGAGCTCAAGGTGAAGCCCATCAATGCGGCGTACACATAGAACATGACGCGCGCGGTGGCCGACTTCATCTTGGTGACGCGCATGCCGAGCACCACGGCCAGGGCAATCTGCACCACGCACAGGCCGATGAGGCCCACCATGCCGGTGGCCATGAGGAAGCTGTAGTAGGCTCCAGTGATCTGGCCGAGCACGGCGACCACGGCGGTGACGAGGATGCCGATGGTCATCTCGCCGTACACCTTGGTTACGGAGACGCGGCGGGCCTCCTCGTAGTTGTAGGTCATCGTCGTGTTGATGGTGGCGGCACCCGCGCCGGCACCGGCCGCATCCTGCGGCGCGTACTGGTAGGTGGGAGCGCCCTGCGGCTGGGCATAGTAGTTCTGGCCGTAACCGGACTGTGCGTATTGCTGGCCATATCCAGACTGTTGGGCGGCGTTGTAATCAGGCGTGTTGTATTGCGGGTTGTATTGCCCGTTGTTCTGGGGCTGCTGACCGAATGTCATAATCGCTCCTTTAGCGTTTGTTCCAGTACCAATCTTAGAGGAACAAAGCTGAACATTCCATGAATATGATCGATCGGCTCGTTCTGCTCATCTCAAAGCGTAACGGGCGTTTCCACCATGCGCGTGGCATGCACTTGAGATTCGATTGACATTCGATCGCAGCTTGGACCGCCGCGCGATTCACTGCAACGTGAAGGTATGCGTCACCTTGGTGTCTTGATCCGTTGATAGGAACGCAGTGACATACACCGTAATCGGCGAATCGTCTTGCAGCACATAGCCCAACACCGAAATCGCCTCCCGCATGTTTATCTCGGAGCGTACGGCCAAGGCGCATCTCTCCTCCGCGGCGGACAAGCTCAATATGGGCCGCGTACAGATGGCGAGGCTGGTGGAGCGGGCCGATTTGCCGGCGCGACTGTAACACGTCGGGTTATCGAGCCATATCAGTCATAATGGAGAACATGAGTGAAGCGATTATTCGAACGTTACGTAAAGACGATTATCCGGCGCTGATCGACCTGGTGCGCCGCACTTGGTACGCCGAATATGATGAGCGGACCGGCTTGCTGGCAGCCGAGGCCGATTGGGAGAACTGTCTGGCACGTGTGACCACGGCCTTTGTCGCGGAGCTGGAAGATAAACCCGTCGCATTGATTGTGGGGCGTATCGACGAGCTCGACCATCGCAGCCCGCTGAACATGCACCGGCGTCATTCGTTGCGCAAGCTATTGCAACTGGCGTTTGCCCACGACGGCATGGCAGCTGCGAGCGAGATTCTCGGGACTCTTCATGTCGATAGGCAACTGCGTAAGCAGGCGGCGAACATTGGCCATGAGTATTCGGCTGAAGTGGTGCTGTTCGTACTTGATCCGGCGGCGCGCGGTCACGGTCTGGGCCGGCGCATGTTCGAGACGATGATGAGCGCATTCCGCGCAGCCGGCATACGTCAGTACTTCCTATTCACGGATACCACGTGCGATGTCGGATTCTATGTACATCGCGGCCTGACGCAGGTGTGCGAGCAGTCACTGCCCGCATCCGGGCCGGGAGAAAACCCGTCTTCGTTCTACTTGTACGAGGGGTCGGTGCCCGAGCCGGCGTGATGCGCCCGCCGCCGGGCGAACACTGGTAGGCTTGAGCACAGTCGGCACGTCGGCATACCGTCCAAAGGCCGGCGACGAAGGGATTGACATGGCAATCAGCGCGAAGGAACTACCACTCGGGAAAGTGTTCACCCCGGATTTCCGGTTCACAATCCCCTCATTCCAGCGGGCCTACATATGGAAGGCCGAGAACATCCTGCAACTGGTAAGCGACTTGGACGACGCCTGCAAGTCACCCGGTACCCCGTATTTCCTCGGCTCGCTGATTCTGGTACGCGAGGGCGACAACCGTTATGACGTGATCGACGGGCAGCAGCGGCTGGTATCCCTGTCGATCATCATCGCCGTGCTGCGCGATCTGGAGCGAGACCCGGACCTCATGCGCCAACTCGACGCGCTGCTGGTGGAGCCCGGCGACAAGCTGCGCGGCATCGTCACCGAGCCTCGCCTCACGTTGCGCGAGCGCGACGCGGCGTTCTTCCGCGAACACGTGCAGGAGGACAACCTCGAATCCGTGTTCGACATGAACGACGACGATCTGGCGACCGCTGCGCAACGCAACATCGTCGCCAACATCCGCAAGACGTACGACGAGATCTCCAATTGGTCGGCATCCGAACGCCAGCAATTCGCGCAGTATCTGGTCAACGAGGTGACGCTCGTCATCGTGACCACCGACGATCTCGACGGCGCGCATCGCATCTTCGACGTGATGAACATGCGCGGCCTGCCGCTCACCCCGTCAGACGTGTTCAAGGCGCGCGCCACGGCCAGCCTGTCGACCGCCGAACTTGACGTGTACGCCGCCCGCTGGGATGACATCATTGACCCGCTTGGCGACGATCCGCATGACTGTGAGGAATTCTTCGCCTATCTGCATCTCGTGCTCACGCACAAGCCGGCCACCGACAAGCTCATCGAGGATTTCCTGGCCGACGTGCTGCAACCGTACATCGACAAAGGCACGGTGCCCACGTTCATCAACCAGGTGCTGGCACCCTACGCGATGGCGTGGCGGATTATCGCGCGCCCCAGCGATACCGTACTGCCCGCCGAGGTGCGTAGCCGGCTTGAGGGATTGGACGATTACCGCAGCCACGAGTGGAAGCCCGTGGCCATGTGGGCGTTGGTCAATTCGTATCGCGGGCTGGGCGACGCCGATTTGTCGCCGTTCGTGGTTCGTGCCTCGCGTATCGCCAGAACCACGGCCACGTTGGAATCGTTGGGCGCCCATGACGAGCGTCGGCTGCTGGAAATTCTGACCGCATTGGAACAGGTGACCGGCATCCGCACGCTGAATCGCGCTGGAACGTTGGAGCGGCGCGGTTATGCGAACGCCGCCATCCGTGATCTTGACAAGGGCTATTTGGTCCAGCGCGTGAACGGGTTGCATGTCTCGGACGGCGACCGTGAAGGCGCATTGGTCCGTTTGCATGGCGAGATGCAGGGTGACGGCGATTTGGTCCGTCTGCTGCTGATTCGCGCCAACGAGCAGAAGGCCGGCATGCAGTTGGATCGACCACGCCGGTTCAGTGCGCTGCCGATTATGCCGTTGGATATCGAACGGTCGAAATCGTTTGCGGACTGGCCGCAGGATCAGCATGATTTCTGGATGTACCGACTCGGCAATATGGCGCTGGTGCAGGGCCCTGAGGATCAGTTGGACAGGTTGAGTGAATATCCGGCACGTCGCGACCGCATGCTGTTGCGCGCGGATTCACGTCGTTTCCCGCTGACCAATCAGTTGAAGGATTTCGCTGACTGCACACCTGCCCTGCTGGAGGCGCGGCAGGAAGAGTCGGTCCGACTCATCGTGGAATACTGGGGCATCCGGTATGACAAGGACGCCCGTGATCTGACCAAGCAGAATGTCGATGAGTTGTCGAAGACTTCTCCACGGCCGTCTCATAGTTCGCGGCGCGTCACGATCCGGCAGGTGATTGACGCGGGTCTTCTGGTGCCGGGCGAGCGTCTGGTGTGGGATCGGCCGCGCAAGGGCGAGCGCTGGTTTGCCACGGTCACCGAAAACGGTCGTCTCCGTCTGGATGACGGCTCCGAATATCCGACTCCGACCGCCGCGGCCCGTGCCGCCGCCGGAGGACGTCGCGGCGGCGGTCTGGACGTGTGGAAGCGCACGCGCAACGGTCAGAAGCTCAGCGACATCTGGAAGCAGTTCCGTCTACAGGCGCAGTAGGCTACGGTGGCCGGCACATCATTGGTGGCTCCCCTCCGTGAGGGAAGCCAACCGCTCATTTATTCCAGTGCCGCCACGATTTCAGCCGGTGTTTTGCAATATTCGGGAAAATGACTGATTAGTTCGGCATCCGATGTGACCACACAGTTGGCACCGGATTGTTGCGCGGCAACGATGATCAGATCATCTTCAAAATCCCGATGCCGTTTTTGCAGGGAAAAAGCCTTATCACATGTCGACTCATCGACAGCGACGATGTCACACATCTCCTTCACCTGCTCGATACAACGCCATGGCACCCGTGACGACAGAAAGCCGCGAGTGAAATTCTCCACTTCCGATTCATTCGGTTTGAATTCCCTACGAATCGCCGATGATGATAGGTATGCGATATCCTTCAGCGACAATGACGCGCACAACAACGTAATGTTGTTCTTCGCGCCAAGTTCCATAACCGCTTCCGCCATCTTGGCGTGATCATCGCGATGGAGCAAATAGTCCAACAGTACGTTGGTATCGAGCAAAATACGCTGCATGGAAACGTCGGTCATCAATCGGCCCTCTTCATGTTGTAATACGCATCAAGTTGCTCGTCGTACATTTTGTCGCGGAACTGCTTGTAGGTAAGGCCTTCCATGAGGTCGGTGTCTTCTGAGATCAGTCCGGCCTTGACCAGTTCCTTGTGTACGTATCCGGCACCTTCTCGAATCAGTTTCAGCTTGCGCTGCTTTTCCTCCTCGCGGGCTTGCTCTTCGGCGGTCGTTTCCAATGCCGGCACTTCCTTGCGGTCGGCGATGTACAACCACAGCGACCGGATTACGTCACTCACCGATACGCCTTTGCCCTTGAGGACTTCTTCGACCTCGTTCTTCAGTTTCGCATCAATGCGAACGTTCATTTGGACCATGGTCATGGCAACCTCCATTTCGAAGATGCTATACAGTATAGCATTTTGGCATGCGTGGAAAATGTTCCTTCTTTGT
>ENA-OOWK01001511-OOWK01001511.1-human-gut-metagenome-genome-assembly--contig:-NODE-1511-length-11034-cov-2.051371_pt1 | contig 11034 bp, 10 predicted proteins | sample MGYA00241405_ERZ501317 | MGnify/ENA primary metagenome ERZ501317 (study PRJEB25962, sample SAMEA1972440) | human gut metagenome | biome: human gut; feature: human-associated habitat; material: faeces... | reverse complement strand
GGTTTGGATACGAGCATATGAAGCGAGTGTTCAAACCGCCGCGACTAAAGTCACAAATATAGGGGATAGGCTCTCTTTGTGAGCGTCTGTTTATCTAGATAAATCAGAACTTCTTGAAATATTTTTTCGTTTCTGCCACGACAACTCCATTCAATGCGAGAAGCGCAATCAGGTTTGGAATCGCCATAAGACCATTTACAATATCCGCAATAGTCCATACAGCAGAAACAGTCATGTAAGGTCCGATAAATACACAGGCAATGTAAATCCAGCGATAAGCACGAACTACTTTTTTGTTATTTCCTGTAAGATAGTCAAGACATCTTTCACTGTAATAGTCCCATCCAAGAATTGTAGTAAATGCAAAGAATACAAGGCAAAGCATTAAGATAAAGGCGGATACTTTTGCAGGGAAAGGAAGTCCAACCTGGAATGCTCTTGTTGTAACAGCAACACCTTCAAGTCCCTTGTCCCAGCTTCCGGTAATGACAATGGAAAGCCCAGTCATTGTACAAATGATAATGGTATCAATAACCGTACCAAGCATAGATACAAGTCCCTGTCTTACAGGTTCTGTAGTCTGTACAGCAGCAGCAGCGATTGGTGCACTTCCGATACCGGCCTCGTTAGAGAAAATACCACGGGCAATACCTTTTTGCATAGCAAGCATCATAGCACCAAGAGCACCACCGGCAACCGCACGCATACCAAAAGCACTCTGAACGATTTCTACAACAGCACCAGGAATAGCTTTATAGTTAAGGATTAAAATTACAACAGCGGCAATAATGTAAGCGGCAGCCATAAATGGAACAACAACCTGTGCTACAGCAGAAATTCTTCGAAGACCTCCAATAATAACGAAAGCAACAAAAATTGTTAAAATAATTCCGGCAATAACAACTGTCCAAGAATAATCTCTTCCAAATAACTGTACGGTCCATGCATTGTTTGCATCAAAGAAATTATTTACCGCACTGGTAATACCATTAATCTGTGAGAAGGTACCAATACCTAAAAGACCTACCATAACACCGAAAACAGCAAAGATTTTCGCAAGCCATTTCCAGTTTTCGCCCATACCTTTTTCTATGTAATAAAATGGTCCACCGACGATATGTCCATCGTCTGCAACCGTTCTGTATTTGATGGCGAGAAGACATTCGGAGTACTTTGTAGCTGTACCAACAGTGGCAGCAACGATCATCCAGAAAAGTGCGCCCGGTCCACCAGCAACGATAGCCGTAGCAACACCTACAATGTTACCGGTTCCGATCGTAGCAGAAAGAGCGGTACATAATGCTCCAAAACTGGAAATTTCTCCATGTTCTCCATCCGTTTCATTCGAGAACATATACTTAAAAGCGAGGATAAGTTTACGAACCTGAATACCTTTCAAACGGATTGTCAGAAAGATACCGGTTGCCAGAATCATGACGATTAACGGGACCCCCCATACTAAATCATCAATTTTGGTTAAGATTGAGTTGATTGTTCCAAACATACTACTTGTTTTGACAGACTATGCCTTCTTAATATGAAAGGCATAATTCTATCTTTCCTTTCTTAATAGATTTTTCTGTGTGAAATACAATATGAATAACCATATCACAATTGATTCTCCTGAAAAATCATCTCGGAAAAGGGGAAACTGCCTTTGCAAAGTAAGAATTCACAGTTTTCTAAAGACACAAAAAGGACTGATACCCATTATCAGCCCTCTAAAGAGTAAACATGCATTTATAGTGCCCTGTCCTTTTGCCTGAGAGATTAGCAGATATACTGCCGTACACCTTCGGCGCTTTACATTGAGGTAAAGACTCTCCAGAGAGTAATGCTGTATTGTTATATAGCAAACAATACTAAAATAGCACAGAATAAAAGGTATTTCAACATATTTTTGAAAAAAATGCAAGATATACGTAAGAAAATTGCAAAAAGTTAGAATTTTGCTGCAATTTATAGACAGAGTGGAAACCAAGTTATGAGAGGGTAGAACTTGAGATAATAGTATATTATTGCTATAATATACTTATGATCAAAATTTTATAAATCAAGTGAATAAAAATGGATAAATATAAGGAACTTACTTTTGTAATTTGTATAATTATAGAAGCTATAAAGTTTTGCTGTACTTATATTTATCTTTTTAAGAATAGCACATTAAGGAATAGTACAGATTTTACAATGTTTAACTGTCAAAACAAAATATGTGATGGCAGCAAAATTAATTTTAAAGGAGTTTTTATAGATGAAAAAACATTTACAGAAATATTTATTTGAGGAAAAAGTTTGTAATCTTGTGACAGAAATTTCTTCAAAAGAAACAGGAGGGATACCGGAGCCGAATACAAATGTTATTTTAAAAAGAAAAATTATAGAGCAGACAGAAGAAGATTTTTCTTACCAGCCTATTCTTAGAAAAGAAGAAAATGCATATCGTTTCTTTGAACCAATCGCAAAGGAAGAACGCCTTATCGTTCTCGGTGGAGGCCATATTTCTGGATATTTATGTGAATTTGCAGCCAAAACAGGATTTGATGTCTGGGTTGTGGATGAGAGAGAAGAATTTTCCAATAGAGAACGGTTTCCTCATGCCAAAAAAGTGATTTGCGGAAAGTTTACGGATGTGCTTCCAACATTGAATATCAATAAAAACGATTATGTTGCAATTGTTACAAGAGGACATAGCTGTGACGGAGATTGTCTTTACTATATTTTAACCCATGAACTCCCAGGGTATCTTGGAATGATTGGCTCCAAAAGAAGAGTGAGTGCACAGTTTAAGATGTTTCGTGAGATGGGTGTTCCTGAAGAGAAAATCGCACAGGTACATAACCCGATTGGTCTGCCGATTAATGGAGTGACTCCTCCAGAAATTGCCATTTCTATTCTAGCAGAACTTATTTTAGAAAAGAGAACGAAAAAAACAGATGGAACGGTGCAGACAGAGCTTGACTATGAGGTACTATTAGAGTGGCTTAATGGAACTCGCCCATGTGCGATGGCAACAATATTAAAAGCACAGGGTTCTTCTCCTAGAAAAGAAGGAGCTAAAATGTTAATTTTTGAAGATAAATCCATTCTGGGAAGTGTCGGAGGAGGTTTAGCAGAGAGTAAGGTTATCGAAAAAGGACACGAAATGATTGGCAGCGGCGGGGCATTTTTATTCCATTTTGTGATGGATGCGGATGTGGCAGCGCGTGTTGGGATGGCGTGCGGCGGTACTTTTGATATGCTGATTGAGGATGTTGTTCGGGAATAACAGAGAATAGTAAAAAGACGAAACATTGAATTTAGATAAAAATTTATTGAAAAAATAAAAGAGGTAGCAATAATGAAATTAATGAAAACACAGGACGCAGTAGGACAGGTACTGTGTCACGATATCACACAGATTATAAAAGGCGTTACCAAGGATGCAGTTTTTCGCAAAGGACATGTGGTTACAGAAGAAGATATTCCAGTATTACTAAGCGTTGGAAAAGACAACGTTTATATTTGGGAAAAGGGAGAGACCAGACTTCACGAAAATGAGGCAGCAGAAATCCTTCGGGAAATGTGTCAGGGAGAATATATGCATCCAACTCCGGTAAAAGAGGGAAAGATTGAACTTGTTGCAGATATTGACGGGCTTTTAAAAGTAGACAGTGACAAAATGAAAAAGATCAATGGGATGGGGGAGCTAATGATTGCCTCCCGTCACGGAAACTTTGCAGTGAAAAAGGGAGATAAGCTTGCTGGAACAAGAATTATTCCGCTTGTCATTGAAAGAGAAAAGATGGAACAGGCAAAGGCAGTCTGCGAGGGAGAGCCAATCCTTGAATTAAAACCATTTGTTCATAAAAAAGTCGGTATCGTTACAACAGGAAATGAAGTCTATTACCACAGAATTGAGGATACTTTCACTCCTGTTATTAAGGAAAAACTTGCAGAATACGATAACGAAGTTATCGGACAGGAAATCTGTAACGATGATCATGAAAAGATTACAAAAGCAATTCTTTCCTTTATTGAAAGGGGGGCGGACCTTGTTCTTTGTACCGGTGGAATGAGCGTTGATCCGGATGATAAGACACCGCTTGCGATTAAAAATACAGGAGCGGAAATTGTTTCTTACGGGGCACCAGTTCTTCCAGGAGCAATGTTTTTATTAAGTTACTATAATGGAAATATTCCAATCATAGGATTGCCAGGCTGCGTTATGTATGCAAAAAGAACGATTTTTGATTTGGCACTTCCACGCATTATGGCAGATGATAAAATAAGTGCTGAAGAGTTGGCGGCACTGGGAGAGGGCGGTTTATGTTTAAACTGTCCAGTATGTACATTCCCAAATTGTGGGTTTGGAAAGTAAAAAAGAAAGGAAAAAATATGGAATACACGCATTTTGATAAACATGGAAATGCTGTTATGGTGGATGTGAGTGAGAAAGCAGTGACAAAGAGAGTTGCTGTTGCCAAAGGATCTATCCGCATGAGTAGAGAATGTTTCGATAAAATAAAATATCAGGACATGAAAAAAGGAGATGTGCTGGGGGTAGCCCGTATTGCAGGCATTATGGGAGCAAAGAAAACTTCCGAATTAATTCCTTTATGTCATATCTTAAATCTTACCTCTGTAACAGTTGATTTCATCATGCAGGAAGAAAGCAGCAGTATAACTGCAGTCTGCGAGACAAAAACAACAGGAAAAACGGGTGTCGAGATGGAAGCGCTGACAGGAGTACAGATTTCGCTCCTTACCATTTATGATATGTGTAAATCGGTAGATAAGACAATGGAAATTTATGAAGTCTGCCTGTGCAGCAAATCTGGCGGAAAAAGCGGAGACGTTGTCTACAGGACAGTAGATGGTGAATAATTATGCGTTATCAGATTGAAAATGGAACCGTTTCTCTTGGAGGCAAGACCATCTTAAATCATATTGATTTTTCAATAAAAGGACAGGAAAAAATAGCGGTTGTCGGACGTAACGGAGCAGGAAAGACAACGCTTTTACGTTTAATTAGTGGGGAATTATCCTTAGATAGAGATGATAAACGCTTTGGAAAAGGAATCACAACCGATAAAGCGATTTCAATCGGATTTTTGCATCAGCAAAGCTTTTCAAATGCAGAGCGGACCGTAGAGGAAGAAATATTGTCTTTAGTCAGCGAGGAGAATATTTTCTCCAAAGAAAGATATTATTTTGAGAAAGAATATGACCGGATTTTTACTGGATTTGGCTTTAAAAAAGAAGATAAATGCAAAAAAATCGGGCAGTTTTCCGGTGGAGAGCAGACTAAGCTGGCATTTATTAAGCTTTTATTATCAAAGCCAGATATTTTGCTTCTGGACGAACCTTTGGGGGCTTTGGATGCTTTTACTAGAATGAATATGCAGGATGAGATTCTAAATGTTTGGAGAGAAAAAAAGCAATTGGTCGTTATGGTAACCCATGATATCGATGAAGCAATTTATATGGGAACCCGGGTCATTGTTATGGAAGCAAATCCTGGACGTATTAAAGCCGATATTCCGATTGATCTTCCTTACCCTCGCCATCGAAGCAGTTCTCAGTTTACTGATTACCGTACACGTATTTTAAAAATGCTCAACTATTAATCCTTACTTATGTTTTTTATGCTGCTATTCCATATAGCAAATAAAATATGGTTCATTAATAGAAAAAGGAGAAATGAAATGAAAAGAACAAAACTAAAAAAAGCACTCTGTATCATTCTGGCCTCTTTGATGATGATATCTGCTTCTGCATGCCAGCAGAACTCCACCGAAGAAACCTCTACTGCACAAACCACCCAGACCGAAACTTCTGAAACCAAAACCGATGAAGTAAAAACAACAGAAACTTCTACTGAGGCTGCAGAAGATAATGATCTTTCTGCTATGAAAGAAGAGCCGATGTACAATCAGACTATTCAATACTGGTATGATGGCGGTAACTGTACATCTGCTCCATATATTGCAGAAAAACTCGGCTACTTTGATGAATATGGTATTAAGGTAGAGTGTCTGAGCGGTACTGCTGTTAAAGAAGCACTTGGTACCAATGCTGCACAGATGGGCGTCAGCCATATTGCTTCTCTGCTGATCCCAATCACCAATGATGTTGATTATACCTTTGTTGCTGGTGCTCATATCGGCTGTAAATCCTTATATGTTTTGGCTGACAGTGAATATCAGACTACCGAAGATCTCAAAGGTACCAGAATTTCCACCCCAAACGGTGTCGGCAACAGTGACTACAATATTACTGCTATGCTGTTGGATGCTGACGGTATCAATCCTCTCAATGATGTAGAACTAACTCCTGTGGAAACTAGTGCCTGTGTTGCTGCAATGGAAAGCAGTGAAATCTCTGCTGCTCTTCTGTCCGATACCTATGCTTACCAACTGGTAAAAGACGGTAAACTCCGTATGATCCGTTCTTTGATTGATGAAGATTTTCAGGATACTCCTTGCTGTGTTCTTGCAATGAACAACACCTTTCTTGCTGAAAATCCAATTATGGCAGAAAAAATGGTTGAGTGTGTCAAAAAAGCAAGTGAATGGATGAGAAATAATCCAGAAGAAGCTGTTCAGATTCTTCTCGATGATGGTAAGATGAGCGGCGATTTTGATATGAATGTAGAACTTTGGAATACCCTCAACTTCGGTCTAACTGATGACTTTACTCAGAAGGGTCTGGAAGAAACAACCAACACTTACCTGCGACTTGGACTGATTACCTCCACTGACAGTCTGGACGATGTTATGGAAGCTGCTTGGCATCCACTGTATCCAGAAGCATAAGCCAATCCACTTTTTTAAATGTATCAGGAGAACCTATTATGAAAAATACTCAATTGAAAAAAGCTTTATGTGCTATTTTAGCAACTATGCTGATGCTGACAGCAACTGGTTGTCAACAGGCTACTACTGAAGATACTACTTCTGCAAACAATACTCAGTCTGCCGCTGAACAGACCGCTGAATCCGAAACAACATCCGAAGAGTCTAAATCTGATTCTGAAACCGCAGAAGAGACTGCAGAAGAGTCTGGTCCAATCGAAAGGAACTCCCCTTATGTCGATGAGCCAATCACCTTGACTGCTGAAGAACAGGAGGCCATGAAAAAAGAACCTGCATATGGAAAAACTATCCGTTACTGGCTTTCCGATGGTTGCACCTCTGGTCCAGTTGTTGCAGACAAGCTCGGTTACTATGCTGAAGCTGGTCTGACCGCAGAAGGTGTCAAAGGTACCAGCTATACCGAAGCACTTGGAACTGGCTCCGCTGAGGTTGCTGTTGGTCATATTGCAACCATGCTGGTTCCATGTACCAATGGTGTGGATCTGACTTTCGTCGGCGGTGCTCATATTGGCTGTAAATCCCTGTATGTTCTGGCTGACAGTGAGTATCAGAGCACTTCTGACATGGTTGGAACCAAGATTGCTGTCCCAAATGGTATTGGTGCAAGCGACTATAATATCACCTCTTTACTTCTGGATGCGGATGGAATTAATCCACAGCAGGATGTTGAGCTGATCCAGGTAGAAACCAGTGCTTGTGTTGCTGCAATGGAAAGCGGTGAAATTTCCGGCGCCCTTCTGTCCGATACCTTTGCATATCATATGGTAGAGGAAGGCAAGCTCCGCTGTGTTCGCTCTTTGACCTGGGACGAAGATTTTCAGCAGGAACCTTGCTGTATTATTGCTATGAATGCAACCTATGTTAAAGAAAATCCAATTCATGCAAAAGTAATTACCGCCTGTGTTAAAAGAGCACATAACTGGATGCGTTCCAATCCAGAAGAGGCAACTCAGCTTCTGATTGATGAAGGCCTTAACAGCGAGGACTTTGATATGAACGTTGAACTCAACCAATCCCTGTATTTTGGTTTAAGTGATGATTTTACCGAAGCTGGTCTGAAGGACATTGCATCCGACTATATTCGTCTTGGCTTGATCACTGCAACAGATGATCTGGATACTGTTATGGAGAAAGCTTGGAATCCACAGTGTCCTGAAGAATAATGAATAGTCATCCCCATGGAATACCCATGGGGATGACACCAAACGAACAACTTATCACAGTTTGACTCCCTAATATATGCAAAAAGATATGATCCACGAGGGATCGAAGAAGGAATTATTAAAGAAGGAATAAAAAGGAGAAATTATGATGAAACAGAAAGTTGTATCTATTGTTTCCGGTATTCTTGCATTACTGTTGGCAGTCGGTCCATGGACTTTGTTCCAAGCCTGCCCTACAACTGAAAAAGTTATGAAGTGTCACTGGTGCTGCCGCGCTGTTATCCCAGTTGCTATCATCTTGCTGGTGATCACTGTCCTTCAGCTTCTGATTAAAGACACAAAACTTTTCAGAAAACTCAGTCTAGTTGGCATTGTTGGTTTTATAATGCCGATTTTACTCACTACCCTTTTGATTGGTGGATGCATGAAACCGGAAATGGCTTGTAACGTTGTTGCATTTCCTGTTATTAACACACTCTCTGCTGTTGGTATTGTACTGCAGGTTATTGGTTTCCTGACTAAAGAAAAATAAGGACGTGTCATAAATGAAAAGTACTTCCTCTATTGTTTGCAGAATGGCCACAAAAAATCTGCAAAGACGTCCTGTTCGTACCCTCTGTATGATGTTCTTTGTTTTTATGCTGTCCACATCATTGTTCTGCAGCTCCGTGTTGGTAGACAGCATGCAAGGAACATTGCAAAAAACAACCGACCGTCTCGGCGCTGACATCATTGTTGTCCCCGAAGAATATGAGCGCGAAATGGCTGACTCACTTTTTCTGGGTGAGTTATGCAGCTTTACCTTTGACCGGGAATGGGTCGATGTAGTCAGTAATCTGGATGGTATTCAGGAATGCACTACCCAAATGTATATGGCTTCTCTTGCTGCTGATTGCTGTTCCGCTGCTACACAAATGATTATCTTTGACCCGGAAACAGATTTTATTGTAACACCATGGTTGGAACAGGATGGTCTTGCCCTTCCTCAAAAAGGCGAATTGTACATCGGTGCACTGATTAATCCTCCGGAACCAGACAGTATCAAATTCTTTGGAGAAAACTACCATATCATTGGTCAGTTAGAAAGAACTAATACCAGCTATGACACCTGTGTATTTATGACAGTAGAAACTGCGCAGGAAATCATGGACAGCGAAGGATGGGCAGCTGCTTTTGGTGAACCAACTTCTGCAGCCGCTGATTTGGTTTCTTCGATGATGATCCGCGTAGAGGATGGGGCAGATGCCAAAGCGATTGCCAGAGAGATTAATTACTCTATCGAAGGCGCCCCAATCTCCGCATATACAACAAATGGTATTTTCAGTGGTGTTATCTCATCTGTGGAAAGCATGACCGGCTATAGCTCTGTTTTGATGGTTTTGATGCTTGTTCTCGTTATTACTGCACTTTTATCAGTATTTACTATTACAATCAATGAACGAACCTCAGAATTTGGTGTTCTGGCTTCTCTTGGAGTAAGCAGCCCAAAATTAGCTGGTATTGTCTTAACAGAAGGAACAATTATTGGTTTTCTTGGTGGATTTTTCGGAATTTGTATCTCTGTTGTAGCATTGATTTTGTTTTCTACCCCTATCCAGGTGAAGCTTTCCATTCCACAGTTAAACACTGAGATTTCTTACTTATTGGTACTGTCCGCAAAATGTATTTTTCTTTCTGTTGCTGTTTCTCTGCTTTCTTCTCTGTATTCTACATGGAAAGTCAGTCGAACCAAATTAGATGGATTGATTAAAGGAGAAGAATTATGATTTTGCAGACAAAAGATTTAACCAAAACTTATCAACGTCAGGGACAGCAGTTTGATGCCGTCAGTCATGTTATGTTTTCTATGGAAAAAGGTGAAATGGTCGTTTTGACTGGTCCATCTGGCTGCGGCAAAAGCACATTTTTCCATTTAATTTCAGGTATCACTGTTCCCGATTCCGGAGAGATCATTTTTGATGGAGAAAAAATCACCTCCCTTACTCCTCAGCAAAAAACAACTCTTCGAGCTTCCAAAATCAGTTATATTTTACAAGGAGATAGTCTTCTTCCAAACTTTACAGTACTGGAAAATATCTGTTTGCCCCATCAGCTTTCCAATGTCACTAATCCAGAAGAACTCTCTACTAAGGCAATGGAATTGATTCAGGAATTTGGTTTAGAAAAGCTGACCAATGATTATCCGACCAATCTTTCTGGCGGAGAACGTCGACGGATTACAATTGCCCGTGCTTTTGTCCATAATCCTCTGATGGTTGTTGCAGATGAGCCAACCAGTGATCTGGACGAAGAAAACACCAAGATTATCTTAGATTATTTTCAAAAGCAAAGCTCACTTGGAAAATCTATTCTGATCAGCACGCATGATTTATCCTGTCTGCGTCCAGGTGTCACTCATTATATTATGAGAAAAGGATCTATGAAGTTTGAAAACCACATCGAGTCCTTAGCAAAGAATTGAAAAAAGTCTCTACCCAGAAAATTCTGAGTAGAGACTTTTTGTTATATATCACTTTCCGTGATAATGAATGGTGGAGGCGACCCATAACTGCTCATTATCACAAAAACACAATATAATATGGCTTAATTAAGCCATATTATACATCTAGACATATAATATTAAGACAGGAAATTTGCCCCTGTCCGATTTTACTATTTCGCTCAAACATAATCTTATATTACAAATGCCCGGAGAAAACTCCAGGCATTTGTAATGATAAAGGGGTAAGTATGTATCGAAGCTTGAGGTACTCGCTAAAAAAATTATTTTTCTTCTCTTAGTGCTTTAAATAAAGAAACACAAGTAAAGATCATAATAAAAATAAAGGGGAATGCTGCCGCTACTGAAATAGCCTGCAATGGTTTAATACCACCGGCAATCAACAAACCAATCAACAAAATAGATTGCAGAACACCCCACAGAATTTTTTTATGGTTTGATGGATTCAAGTTTCCCTGAGATGTCAATGTAGAAAGCACAAAAGTACTGGAATTTGCAGAAATAATAAAAGAAGTGC
>ENA-OOWK01001510-OOWK01001510.1-human-gut-metagenome-genome-assembly--contig:-NODE-1510-length-11048-cov-1.516874_pt1 | contig 11048 bp, 10 predicted proteins | sample MGYA00241405_ERZ501317 | MGnify/ENA primary metagenome ERZ501317 (study PRJEB25962, sample SAMEA1972440) | human gut metagenome | biome: human gut; feature: human-associated habitat; material: faeces... | reverse complement strand
TCTGATCCGTCATACCATCCATGAGGATTCTTAAGAGGATATTTCCCGAAGGACCTTTTTAAACTGATTGGCAAACAGGAAGCTGGTAAAGGTTACCGCGAGAAAATCGGCTATCGGTTCTGCCATGTATACGGCCATCGTCTGATCTGCCGTAAAGATATGAGGCATGATGTAGATCAGCGGAATCAACAGGATAAATTTTCGCATTACGGCAACCAGTATGGACGCTTTTGCCTTCCCAAGAGATGTAAATGTCATCTGGCAGGAAATTTGGATACCGAAGAGCACCAGGCAGGCCATGTAGATCCGCAGCGCTTTTTTCGTAAACTGGAGCAGTGCAGGATCGGTGGTGAACATGGCGGCGAAGAGCTGAGGAAAGATCACGATGAGCAGCCAGAGCAGGGTGGAATAGCAGAGGCTGGATTTCAGCAGCAGTTTAAAGGTATCCCTGACCCGGGCCCCATTGCGCGCTCCGTAGTTGTAGCTGATGATCGGCTGCGCTCCCTGTGCAATTCCCTGTAAAGGAAGCATTGCAAACTGCATAACACTTGTCAAAATCGCCATTGCGCTTACTGCCATATCTCCTCCGTAACTTTGTAAGGAAGCGTTAAAGCAAACAGAAATCACGCTTTCGCTCGCCTGCATAACGAACGTCGCCGCTCCCAATGCCAGACACGGAAAAATAATTTTCGGGCGAAGGAACAGATTTTCTTTTCGGATCTTCAGCATCGTTTTCCTTCCCATTAGGAAAGAGATTACCCAAATACAGGACAATGCCTGCGATATAATCGTGGCAAGAGCCGCTCCTTTGACACCCATTCCGAATCCAAATATAAAGATCGGATCAAGTATGATATTGGAAATCGCACCGATCAATACAGACAACATTCCCGTCTTTGCGAATCCCTGCGCTGTAATAAACGCATTCATGCCAAGTGTAAGTTCTACAAAAATCGTACCGACTGCATAAATGTTCATATAGCTGACTGCATACTCGATTGATTTTCTGCTCGCGCCAAACAGCATAAGCAGATCTCTGCTCCATATAAGCAGCACTGCTGTCAGGATTGCAGATATTATTATCTGCATTGCAAAACAGTTTCCCAATATCTTTTCGGCTGTTTCATTGTCTTTCTTTCCCATATAAATCGACACCCGCGGAGACCCGCCATAGCCGACGAGGGCCGCAAACGCCGAAACAAGCATGATCAAAGGCATACATACTCCGACTCCCGCGAGAGCGGAAACTCCGACATTTGGGATATGTCCGATATAAATCCTGTCAACAAGATTATACAGCATATTGATCATTTGCGCCGCAACTGTCGGAAGCGCCAGTTTTAAAAGCAGTTTTCCGATCGGTTCTTTTCCTAAAAACGCTTTATCCTGTTCCATTTTTTAGCTCCTGTCTTTTCCGTTATTTGTTTTTAACCATAAATAACATTATAATTCTTAAAATTTAAGTGTCAAGCTAAAAAATATCATATACACATCTACACATCGTTTCCATATGAAAACAATTACAAAAATTTAATCCCCGCTCCGTCTTTGATATGCTCCCCCTCCTCGATAAACAGTTTTATTATTTTAACTGTCTACCTAGAAGGGGACATATCACTTTCAACGAAACGGGGATTTTTTCTGCCTCTTATGTTTCACTTATGAAATCTGATTCACGATATCTTTTATAACGAATCAATTTTACCACACACATATCTTAAGATTTTCCGCAGATCTTTTATATCTACCTTATCGTCTTTTTCCACATCAGCCGCAAGCTCCTGCGTCTCGTTCAATTCTATCTTCTGACATATGCTGCGCAATACTACACGAACATCTCCGATCGCGACATTTCCATCCAAGTCCACATCACCTTTTTTGTAGTCGGAAGTATCTGCCACAAAAGTGCATCCGTTTTTCTTCGCAAACTCTTCTGCGTATGTACCTCTGTTTCCGTAAACCGTAACCTGCTTCAAATTCACTCCGTTAAACGCATCCGCCTCAATAGATTCAAGACTGTCCGGAAGATATAATTCTTTAATGCCTGTACAATAGTTGAATACATATGGCATAACCGTCGTAATACCTTCCTCCAGTTCTATCTTCGTAATATTTGATCTTGAATTAAATGTTGTATTATCAAGCACAACCGTTCCCGGTACTTTCACTTCTGTTTTTGCTTCCGGAATTGTCAAAAGCAATGTTTTCTCTTTGTTATATATACAGCCGTCATAAGAAGAATACTTACTGTTTCCCTCTTCCACATGAATATCTTTCAGCTTCTCGCATACAAAAGTCTCTTTCTCATCATACTTTTCTGTCTCTTTCGGAAGTGTAAAACTCGCATCTGTCCTTGCAGCAGGATAACATAAGATCTCTTTTAAATCTTTTGTAAAAAGCACCCCATCCACGGAAGCATAAGCTGTATTTTCTTCTGCCACACGAATCTCCTGTAAAGAAACCGCATTAGATACGAGCTGTGTATCGATATGAGTAACTCTTTTTGAAATATCTAATGTTTTCAGCGTACTGTTAAAAATGTCGGATGACACAGATACAATATCCAAATCATTAAATTTTTCCGGTATCTTCACCTCTGTTATTCCGTCTTTTACTCCCACTACAGCAATACCGTTTGAAAACCCGATCTGCGTATTATTTGCTCCGTCCAAATGAACCTGCACAAGATCCTGCGTTTTATGAGAACCCGAAAAATCTTTTACATCCGGAGCAAAATAATAGTTAGGATTGGAAACTCCCCATGTAGTATCAGAATAAAACCATTTTCCATCCGCATATACGAGATTCCATGCATGACCTTGTCCGCCTGCCCAGCCGATAACATAAATTGCCGGAATACCTGCCGCATTAAGCATCGCTTTATACAGATTTGAATAACCTCCGCACACAGCTACTTTCTTCGTAAACACATCATACGGAGCAAGTCCGATATCTGTATCATTTGATCCTGCATACCGTACGTTTTTTGTAATCCAATCATAAATAAGTCTTGCTTTTTTATAATCTTCCGTCTCTCCTTTTACGATCTGATTGTCAACAAACGTTTTGATCTCCTGCGCCTGTGCATCGTTCATCGAAGCCAGAGACTGATCCCATGTTTTAAAATCATCCTTATTACAATACTTAAGCAGATCCAACGCAGCCTGATCATACTCTAAGTTTTCCTGATTTTTCTGCTCTGCCTTTAAATCATAAACTACGGGACTGTCCTCAACTGCATATACCGGCGCTGATGTAACCGCTACCGAAACTACCGCCGTAAATGCCAAAACACCTGCTTTTATCCGTCTTGCTTTTTTCATATTCTTTTTCCTCTTCTGCACATATCATTACATTGCAACATTCTTTTACAACATATCATATTTTTTTGTGCATTTCAACATTTTTATGCTCTTTTCTTTCTGTACATGGATTGTATTTCTAACTTGAACTATTTTTTATGCTTTGTAATTTTTCACAAAGCACAAAAAACGTGGTAGATAGGGATATTGACGTTTCCCTAATGATTTTCTCTACTTATATTTTACCAAATCTAAGACAGCTAAACAATCACCATTCTTTTTATTTTATTTTTTTGTGACATCTAAACAAATTGACCTTTTTAATAATTATGTTACTACTGCATCTAATAGCTCTAATTCCTTTTGATAACACTCTTCTGCAGTTTTCCACCCTAAAGATCTCCTATACATTGTATTGATCCAGAATTCAACCTTTTCAATTTTCTTTTTTGTATACTCTCTTATACGATGCCCTTTAGGTATAAAACGCCGAATAATTCTATTAGTATTCTCATTTAATCCTCTTTCCCAACTCGAATAGGGATGGGCATAATAGATATCAATGCCCATTTTTTCTCCTATTTCATACAATTTGGAAAATTCTACACCGTTATCTGTAGTGATACTCCTAAATATTTTATTGAAATTAGGTGTCTCTTTTTTCAGTTTTTTCAAACAGCGATGTACCGCATTTACCGTTTTCCCAGAAATTTTACGAATAATTTCTTTTTTTGTTTTTCTCTCCGTTAATGTAAGAAGCACTTGGTCTGTTTTTTCTTTTTTCCCTATCACCAGATCAATCTCCCAATGTCCAAACTCCTTTTTATCATTAATACTTTCAGGGCGTTTTTCTATACTCTGTCCGTGTAAGCGCTTATGTTTCCGATTCTTTTTCTTTTTTACACGTCTCCCCACCTTTTCCGGCAAGTCTATATTTTTTACTTTTAATAAGCCGCGTTCTGTGTAAGAATACAGCGTACTAAGACTACAGATTTCTTCTTCTTTAAACATTCTTTTTCTAATTGCTTCTGCGCGCGCGGAAGCAAAGGAACGTTTATGTTTCTGTAACTGTTCCTCTATATAATTCAAAAAGTTATGAAACCTATTTATCATATATTTTCTACACTTTTTTCTATTTTTTTCGTAAATTGCTTGTCCTGTATCTGGAAAATATTTTTCTTTTTCATAATAACCCAAAATGATTGTTGTTGTACCTCTTTTTAGTTCATTTCTTATCGTATTACTTGCTCGACCTGTTAATTTCCCTATAGCATAAGGACTCTTCCCCTCTTCATGAAGTGCCGCTATTACTCTTCGTTCCTCCTTTGTTAAATGTGAGCCTTTTCTAGCCTTCTCCATCGGCATACTCCCCCTAACTCTTTTTTAAAATAATTTCTCCGTTTTTTTTACATTGTATTTTAAAACTATTTCCATTGCGTAATCCTGCACATCTCCGGATGCACTCAGGAAGAGAAATGCTATTTTCTTTCATCGTTACAATTCCTGTTGCTACTACTGTTTTCATATCTTGACGCGTCACATTTGGTATTAACCCTTTATCAATCGCTGTATAAATTGTTTTTGCCGTTTTAGGATACTTTACATAATCATGGTCACCTGTTTTTAAATGCTCAACGACCTGTTCTGGGCTCAAATTCTTACGCTTTATTAAATATGATATATATCGTGCCAAGCACTGATCCTTTTCTAATATTGTTTTATTTCCACCTTCCATTCTTTTTTCCCATGCCTTTTCATCTGCATACTCTGGGTCATATATTCCATCAACACTCCCTCTCTTTAATTCATTAAAAACTGTTCCCCTTGATACCTTTAATTTCTCTGCAATACATTCTTTTGAAAGACCTTCATCTAACAATTCTTTTAATTTTGCTCGTTGATAATATGTCATTTGTGTATAAGTTGCTTTTTTTCCCATAATCCTTCTACCCCTCATCTACAAATAATTTTCCTATCTCTTCTTTTCCTAAAACATCAGAAGCAATCGCAATGCAATATGACATCATTGCCTGAAAGAGAATCACTCCTATACGACATCCATATTTGTTTGCTTCATCCTTTATCCGCACTTCCTGCTGTTCATCTAAATAAATTTGTTCTACAGCATCTTTATTCACATAATTTTTATCCTTTTTCTCCGTAATCAAAAGATACGGATGTACCTCTATTTCATTTTTAAAAAAATAAGCAATCATCCTGCGATGAAACGTGGTCCGCGGAATATCCATACGACTCAATAATAAGTTTTCAAATTTCAATGCATCTGATGTCACTGCAAAGGTTGTTTTCCTCATTTTTATATTTCCCCATTTTCCATAATCTTCTTAAAATCCACAAGTATTCGTTTTAATTTTTCATATTCTTTTTCTCGTATATAAACCGTTTCTTCCAGATTCACCAAGATATTTTCAAGTTCTCCTTTGATTTTCATCGGCTTAATCTCGACTCTTTTTTCTTTCTCTTTTAATCTTTGCTGCACCTCTTCTTTCAGATTTTTTAAATTTGATTGTTGCAAAATCTCCTTCTGTTCTTCTTTATCCAATTTTGTCAGGTTCTCCGCTTCCGGAAGATTTAATTCATTCTTCATTAATTTGGAAATCAGCTCTTCGCTTCCATGTTTTTCTATTTTTTCAAAACGAGCAACTTGACCTGTAGACATATTCATCTGTTCTGCTACAAGCTCTCTTGTTCTTTTTCCTTTTAACTTAACCTCTTGATTCCTTCCAAGTTCCTTTGGCAGATACTCCACTCCTGCTTTTTTCAAATTTGAAATAATCCGTTTCCATTGCAACATTTCCATGTAAAGAATCGCATCAGTCTTCACCCGGTATTGATTTGTCACAAGGATTGCAAAGTCCTCCTTATCTTCATCATTTAATGGAAGTTCTATTTTCACCGGATCTCGAATTACACAAGGAACTTTATTATCATAACGTGCTGGATATTCATTTCGATCACGCAGCAAGCATGCTCCACGCCATCGGCGCTCTCCCGTAGTTAAAACATAATACCCTTCTTCGTCCATCGGTTTTACTATTAAATTTTGCAAAATTCCTCCTGCAAGTTTAATCATCCCTGCGATTTCTTCTATTTCTGTCATTTCGTATTTATTCCTACTATTGGGCAGAATTTTATCCATATCAATATATACAATCTCATCTTCTAAATTAGTAACTGGATGTTGCGTTTCTTTTAAAACCTCTGGATCTGCTTTCTGCATTTTCTCCACTTCTTGATTTCCATAATTATTATTCCGATTAAATTTCATGTTAGACCTCTTCTTTCCTCAAGTACATAGCCATCTATTTCTGCGCGTATATCCTGTTCGTAAACCATCATATTATATCGCATCTCTTTTTGTGTTTCATATAATGATTTTCTTAATGCAACCATTGCTTTATCTAATTCTCCCAGAGCATTGTTTCGTATTCCTTTTTGCGCACCATATCGGTTCATATCTCTAATTCTTACATTTAAGTCATTTAAAATTTCTTCTGCATATACATTTCCCTGATCCACTGCTTTTTCAAGCCATTTCATTGCCTGAAAATAATTTCTTTCAACATGCTCTCCTTTTATATACTCACATCCCATTTTTAACTGTGCCCATTCATACCCACCTTCAGCCAACTCATTTAAATAAGATATTCCCTTTTTAGGATCATAAGCTTTACTATCAATATTTAAATATTCTTTTGCTAGTCGATACTTTGCATACTCATTTCCTTGACTTGCTGATCGTTCTAAATAACTAATTCCCTTCTCTAAATTATAAAATTCTCCCTCTTTCAAATAAATTTTCCCTAAAGTATACTGCGCTTGTATATGATCCGCCTTATCCGACAGTTCTTTTAAACGCTCTATCATGTAAGGAATTTCTTTCACTACACCTTTTTCGTAATAAATATTACTTAATAGCAAGATTGCAGGAACATTTTTCTCTTCCACTGCTTTTCTTAAATACTCCACCGCTTTCTCTTCATTCGGTTCACACCCTTTTCCATAATACAGCATACGTCCTATATGATATTCAAATAGCGCCGAGTTCTCCCTTTCTTCTGCTTCTAAAAAGAGATCAAAGGCTCTGCTATAGCATTCTAGGCTCTTTTCTATATTTTTTTCTACTCCCTCCCCCTTTTCTAGCATTTTTGCACACATTAGCTCTGCAAATACATTCTCTTCTGCCTTTTGAAAAAAAGCAAACGCCATTTTATTGTCTTTTTCCACGCCTCGCCCATTATAATATAATTGCCCTATCGCATAATTTGCATATCCTGTCCTTGAGTCTTTATACCATTCTAATGCAAGTTCCGGTGTTTCTTCTACGCCCCATCCGCGATCATATTGTTTCCCTATACAAAAAGCGATATGATTTTTTAAATTAAATCGGCGTTTTTTATTCTCCTCTTGAAATGAGCGTTGCATATCTTCTAAAGAATCATATTCCTGTTCAAAAATCTCTAACGCTTCGGAAAAATATTCTCTTGCCTTCTCTAAATCCACTTCTACTAAATTACCATATATGTACATTTCTCCTAGTAATTCTTTTACAAATGGATTATTTTTCTTTTCAGCTTCATTTTGTATAAAGTTGAATATTTGCCTTTGTTTTTCTGTAACTTCTTTTTCTTTTAAAGCTTGTTTCAATAAACGCTTTAGTTCTTTAGATTTAATATAATATTTCATCAAATCCTCAGAATACTCCCGAGAATCATCTTGTGGCAATGTGTTTACTGATGATTCTCCTCCCAAATATGTTTTTGCTGCTTCCAGTTCTTTTTGCAATACTTCGGATATGTCAATTCGCGATTTTGCAGACAACCTTAAATCATATTCTTTTTCTTGAGTCTCATCCACTTGCTCTATATTTTCTTTTTCCTCAAACAGTTGTTCTTGCTCATTCATCAGAAAGGCATCTTCTGTTTCTTCTAACACTGCAAGCTCTATGGATATTTCTTCATTTGTCTTTTCTTTCGTACCGAAATTCGGTTCATCCACTTTATTATTCATACATTCAATATAATCTTTTGCCTGCTTCAAAACTGCATTCCCCATCTTTTCTTTTAGCTCTTGCAGCTTATTCTTTTTATAATCTCCTCCTTGGTCGCCACCATATGCTTCCGTATATAAAAGACTCTGCCTATCAAGAATTTCTCGAAGTTCATAATATTTTTCGGAAGAATATACTTCAAGGAATTTTTCGCTGATCTCATCAATCATAGCACGATATTGTCTCATTTCTTTATTTCCATAATTCATTCGATTTTTAGGAATCTGAGGAATACTTTGGCATAACTCTAAAAATTTAATTTTTATTTCTCCATCTTTTGTAAGTTCCTTCTCCTTTAACTTTTCGACAATATCTTTTCGTATTATTGTATTAATTCGCAGATTCATCTCCCTTGTCTGCATAATCTCATTTATCATAATACTTTTGCAACGATTAATATTAGACAACTTAAACTTTCCCCTTACTTCCTCCTTCCCTTGATACATCATTTTCTTTCGCATCGGATATGGTTCAACTGTCGCTATATGCACATGAATATTATCAGTATTGTAATGGATACTGGCACTCCAAACAGCTTGATCTAACCCCTCATTTTTTAACAATTCATTGATTGCCTTTCGAGTCACCGCTTTCAGTTTACGCTCATCCAACATTTTGCTTTTCATATCATATATACCATTTTTTTGTAGCCAATTATTATCAAACGAGATCACCGTTTGCCACATCAAACTCTGGTTTGTTTGAGCGATTGAAAACACTTCTTTTAACTGTTTTTTCTCCTGAAGAGTAAGTAAATCTTTATCTGCTGTAAACAAACCTGTACTTTTGTACGGATTCCCCATATACTCATTAAACAGATTATATGTCGTAATTGCATTATTCCTTTGTGCTTCTTCTCGATCCATGTAGTCAATGTACTCTCGAAATTTTTCTGTTCTTGGTCTACAAAAATCTTGCATTAGCGTAACGCCTGCTTTAATTTCCCCCATTATAAATCTCCCTGTACCGAAATTCGGTACACATCATATCATACTTTTTAACGTGTCATTTTTGACACATGTTTCCTTGTTTCTGTTTTTTATAATCTGCTTTCTGCTTCTTGTGTGCTAAATTTTCTTTTCTCAATGCGCTTGCTTTCTTAACGACTTCCGATTCTAACATACTAACCGGATATAATACTTCCGCTTCTCGTTGAATTAACTTTGTATTTTCAATGTCAAACAAAATATCAATCTTCTCTTCCATCTGACGCAAGATAGAAATCATCCTGCTATTTTCCTCTTGGTTTTGAACTATATGATTCCGAACAATATATCTAAGCGTCTCCGAGTCACTATTAAATCCATGTTTTTCCTTAATTTGCTGAATAATCTCTAAATCTTCCTCACTCATGCGATAATTCTTCTTGATCATAATTTTTCCTTCTCTTTCAACAATTCAAGAATATCATGTAAAAGCATTGCATTCCCCTCCATACAGTCAACCACTGTTTTAAATAATTCTTGATATTGATTATCTAATTCTTTTACTTGAGATGACAGCACATGATTTGTCAAAATTCCCTTTACATATTCACTTCGGCTCATCCCTTGCTTTTTTGCCATACTTGTCAGCCGAAGAGCAATTTCCGCATCCACATTACGAATCCTCAACTCATCTATTACTGGCATAACGATCACTCCTTTTTCAATATTATACCATTTATACTACTATTATTCAACTATTAAAACGTGAGTCACTTGTACCTCAAACGACAAATTTCCGTCCACAGGAAAAGTGCCAGCTTTGCTGGCTCCACATGGTACATGTGGACACTTTTCCCTTATGCTCTTTAGCTTCTGATATGATGCAAAAACAACTTAATTGAAAGCTCATATCTTATGATATTTTTAGGAAATAAGCGAATAGTTTTTTGTGATTTCATTTTTCAGATTCATCTTATTTTATTGCAAAAAATTACGTGTCATTTTTGACACGTAATTTTGAAGAGAACATATTTCTTTATCAATCATGCAGGAATCGCGTGTCATTTTTGACACAAAGATAAAACGCAACTTTATTCTCTAACTCTTTTGTTCTTTATCTCACGCCGGAAAGTGGATATTTTTAATAAATGGGATATATCAACCCAAAAGGCAGCCGGGGAATTGCCCCCGGTTTCGCTTGCCCTTCCTATTATACTAATTTTAATACTTTTCTTTCTTTTCTTTTATTTTCGGTTACGCTGATGGATGTATCATCAAATAAAACAGTTATACCGTCATTTATAAGACTAGCCGCCATTTTATAAGGGTCAATTTGGGAAAATCTACAAACATGTTCAACGACATTAAATCTTGTTTTCCTGTCTTTGCTTAATATCTTTTTATATGCTTTAAAAATTCTATATTCCTTTTCCTGCGCTGTTTCGTTTTTAATAATAGTGTTCATCATGCTTTTTATCCTCTCTTTCTTTTCTCTTCTCTCTGCCTTTTCATGCGGACTTAAGATCGCCAACGGTGGCATTACAGAGGGTGGAACGTGTCCGCCTATAATTTGTTTATTATTTTCGCATACCCTAAAATATTTTCATAATCAGGAATAGCAAAAAACATTGTTCTGTATTTGGCTACAAATTTACATTCGTATTCTTTGCCACTTTCGCAAATTGCTAAAAAATCGCCGTCTTTATTATCTTTTATAATTTCTTTAATGCTCCATAAATTCATCTTTTT
>ENA-OOWK01001507-OOWK01001507.1-human-gut-metagenome-genome-assembly--contig:-NODE-1507-length-11058-cov-1.928474_pt1 | contig 11058 bp, 7 predicted proteins | sample MGYA00241405_ERZ501317 | MGnify/ENA primary metagenome ERZ501317 (study PRJEB25962, sample SAMEA1972440) | human gut metagenome | biome: human gut; feature: human-associated habitat; material: faeces... | reverse complement strand
ACGCACGCCGCGTTCTCGGGCGACATCTCGCCGTTTTGGACTGCCGGAGCGTACGAAAGCTGCCCGAAAACGAATGCGGTGTCCGGATCTCGCCCGAGAACGCAACCGTAACGGCCCCAGCGTCCGGATATCACCCGAGAACGCGGCAACGAGCAGCAGGCTTCCGTTTGGCGGCAGTTACCAAATGCTGATCGGCCGGTTTTGGCCGGCGGCGCGGATATGCAGGCTGGGCAACGGGTCTGGCCGCCGCAGCGTCGCGGATGATCCGAGCTCGTTGTCGAGCTCCGCGCCGAGTGCCTCGGCAAGCGCGCGCACCGCGAGGCTCGGTCGGTTGTTCTCCTGCGATATGTGCATGGCAACAAGCTGCTCGGTATGCGGGCCAACAAGTGAGTGAGCGGCTTCGGCAGCCTGAGCGTTTGAGAGGTGGCCGCGTTCAGAGATGATGCGGTCCTGCAGGTACCGCGGGTAGGAGCCAGTTCTCAACATGGGGACGTCATGGTTGCTTTCAAGTGCCAAAATCCGAACGTCGCCGAGCGCCTTCAGCGCCGCCTCGGTCGCCGTTCCGGTATCGGTCATGATGCCAATGGAGTCGTTGCGGCACGAGAAGCGCAGGCCGATGGGGTTGACCACATCATGCGAGGTAGAAAACGTCTGCACCTCGATCCCCGCGATGTCGAGGCATGCCCCCGGCTCGAACTCCGTAAACGGAAGCCCCTCGAGCGTTGTGCGCGCTTGCGGGGTGCCTGAGCTTGCGAGCAACGCGCCCGGGAAGCTCTTGCACCAAACGGGAAGCCCCTTCACGTGATCGGAGTGCTCGTGCGTGACGATGAGGGCAACCACGCGGGATGCTTCGAGTTCAAGTTCTGCCATGCGCCGCAGGACCGCGCGCCGCGAAAACCCGTTGTCGACCATGATGATCCCCTCGGGTCCCTCGATGAGCTCGCAGTTGCCCTTGGAGCCACTGCCGAGAATGTGTAAGCGCAAGGCGTGCGTCATGCTGTCGTCCAATAACCTCAGGTGGTACCCTGAAAACAGGGCTTGTGGTTCGTAGGAACTGGGTGTTTGTGAACTGTGGTTCGTAGACACCGGGTGTCTGTGAACCACGCGAGAGTCTGTAACCCGGTCTAGGGTATCAGGTTTGAACGACTATTTCTCTTCAACGTATCGATCGGAGCCATTCTCTATGCCCACGGTATCACAGCGTTTCGTCTCACATCGCGCGGGCACCGCGTCCGGCCGCGCGCTCGATCCATCGGCACCCGTCGTGCTCATGGTGTCGGGCGGCGCGGATTCAACGGCGCTTCTGGTCATGGCGTGCACGTCGAAGCTCGACATCATGGACGGTCGAGGCCCTGCGCGCATAGCTCGAGAGCGCATCCACGTGCTCCATGTAAACCATCATCTCCGCGGGGAGGCGTCCGACGCAGACGAGGAGCATGTTCGCGGCCTCTGCGAGCGCTATGGGGTTCCCCTGTGTGTGGAACATGCATCGTTCACCGAGCTCAACGGCCAAAATCTCGAAGCCGCCGCACGAGAGGTGCGCTATGCGGCCGCCCGGAGGTACGTCCGCGAACTCTGCCAAGAGGCGGGGTGCCCTCGCACCGCGGCGCGCATCGTGACCGCGCACACGGCAAGCGACCGAGCCGAGACGTTCTTCATGAACGCCATCAAGGGCGCGGGCCCCGCGGGGCTCTCGAGCATTCCGCGCCGTAGGAACATCATCGTGCGCCCGCTCATCGACCTCACGCACGAGGAGCTTTGCCGGTATCTTGAAGTTGCGGGCATCGCTTGGCGGGAAGACGAGAGCAACCAAGACACGTCGTATCTGCGCAATTTTGTCCGCCACCGCGTGATTCCCGTGGCCCGCGAACGTAACGAGAACCTTGCGCGGAACGTGGGAGCGGCGTGCGACATCTTGGGCGACGAAGATGCCTTCATGGCGCATCTCGCCGCTACGGCCCTTCGCTCGTGCACGCGCCGCCAGCAGGAAGGCCTTGTGGTACTGGATGCCGCGCGCGTGGCTGCGGCAGAGGTTGCCATAGCTCGCCGCATGGTGCGTCTTGCGGTAAAACAGCTCGATGCCGAGGCACGGCTCGAGATGCGCCATGTGGAGAGTATCCTTCGCTGCGTCGCGGCGGGCGAGGGGTCCCTCACGCTGCCGGGCAATATCGACGCGCGCATCGAGTTTGGCACGCTCGCCTTGCGCACGGCATCTGCCCGCGAGCATCTGGTGGCAGGCTGGATCGCGGTGCCCGGCCGGATGCCCCTCGCGAACGGCGCGGTGCTCGAGGCGTCGCTCGAACGCATTCCTGCCGGAACCGACGCCGTTGCCCTCGCGCGCGAGGCGGCGGCCTCCTCGCCAGCTGGTGGTTCCGCGGCCTATGTTGACGCGGCGGCGCTGGGCTACGCTGAGCGCGACCTGGTGCGACTCAAGGAGTCGGGAAGCTCCCTTCCGGCGGAGGCCCTCGGCGCGCGCCTCTGGGTCGACGCCCCCGCACCCGGCGATCTTCTCTGCCCGCTGGGCATGCATGGTCGCAGCAAGAAACTGTCCGACCTTCTGGGAGAGGAACAGGTTCCCGTGGCAGAGCGCCCGCTCGTGCCGGTCGTGCGCACGGCTCCGGGGGGTTCCGTTGTGTGGGTTGGCGGAATTCGCCTCGATGACCGCTTTAAGTGCACGGCCGCCAGTAAAGTGCTGGTAAAATTGGTCATTCACCCCCAGGATCTCGCGTTATGAGAACTGGGTGTTGGGTAAGCTGCGTATCACGGCAACATGTGCAGGAGGTTTTTATATGATCGAGCAGGGCGCTATGCATCCGGATATCGAGCAGGTGCTGTTCACGGAAGAGGATATCGCGGCTATGGTCAAGCGCATGGGCGCAGAGATCTCCCGCGACTACCAGGGTAAAGACCTGGTGCTTATCGCCGTCCTGCGCGGCGCCGTCGTCTTCATGGGCGACCTTATGCGCTCTATCGACGTGCCGCTCGCCATCGACTTCATGGCCGTCTCAAGCTATGGCGATAAAGCCAAGAGCTCGGGCGTGGTGCGCATCGTTAAAGACCTGGACATGGATATCAAGGGGCGTGACGTGCTCATCGTGGAGGACATCCTGGACTCCGGCCTCACGCTCAAGTACCTCATGAAGAACCTGAGCAGCCGTAACCCCGCGTCCATTGAGGTGGCAACCTTCCTGTGGAAGGACGTGGAGGGCAAGCAGGCTGCAATCAACCCCAAGTACGTGGGCACCCATTGCCCGGATGCGTTCGTGGTGGGGTACGGCCTCGATTTTGCCGAGCGCTATCGCAACCTCCCCTATGTGGGGATTCTCAAGCCGGAGGTTTATTCGTAATATGACCCGTCGTGTTCTAAGCGCAACGATTGAGGATGAGCGAGCCTGCGGGCTCGCTCTCGCTGCTGATGGCGGTGGCTCAAGCAATCGCGATCAGCAGGATGACGCGCCCCGCCCCGAAGCGCCGGATTCGCCCGGCTCGTCGTTTGACGATCCGTTCCAGCTGGGGCTCGGGCGTTCCGGTGGGTCGGGCGACGGATCGGGCCGTCCCGGTGGCGGTCCCGGTAGGCGCGGGCCGTCCCGCGTGTCGTGGCTCTATATCCTGCTTGTGTGTGGTCTTCTCGCCTATGTCATCTTCAGCATGAACGGCGGCTTTGGGGCGCAGAGCCCCACCGACGAGCTTGCTACGAGCGAGTTCGTGACCGCGGTCGAAGAGGGACGCGTTGCCAACGTGACCTACACCGTGGCCGATGGCAGCCTGGCCGGTGAGTACTGGACGCGTTCTGAGGACATTGGCAAGAGCGTGGCGCTTAAGCACTTTACCTCTACCTACGTGGGTTCCGATGCGCTTGCCGACCTCATGGCCGCCCGCCCGAGCACCGTCTACATCGTCAACACCAACGATCCCAACGCGATCATGGACTTCCTCATCAGCGTGGTTCCAACGGTGATCTTGGTGCTCATCATGCTGTACTTCATGCGCCAGATGATGGGTGCCAACAGCAAGACCATGCAGTTTGGCAAGACGAACGCCAAGATGAACGAGGCTACTCGCCCCAAGGTCAAGTTCGCCGATGTGGCGGGTATCGACGAGGCGGTCGAGGAGCTCGAAGAGGTCCGCGACTTCCTGGCAGATCCCGAGCGCTACCGTAAGCTTGGCGCGAAGATCCCGCGCGGCGTCCTGCTCGTGGGCCCTCCGGGTACGGGCAAGACGTTGCTGGCCAAGGCCGTTGCCGGCGAGGCCGGGGTGCCGTTCTTCAGCATCAGCGGTTCCGATTTCGTTGAGATGTTCGTTGGCGTGGGCGCAAGCCGCGTGCGCGACCTCTTCTCCAAGGCGAAGGAACAGGCTCCGAGCATCATCTTCATTGACGAGATCGATGCCGTTGGACGCCAGCGCGGAGCAGGCTTGGGCGGCGGGCATGACGAGCGCGAGCAAACGCTGAACCAGCTGCTGGTGGAGATGGACGGCTTCGAGGAGAACGAGAGCGTGATCCTCATCGCTGCGACCAACCGCCCGGATATTCTCGACCCGGCGTTGCTGCGCCCCGGCCGCTTCGATCGGCAGATTACCGTGGACCGCCCGGACGTGAAGGGCCGCGAGCAGATCCTTCGGGTGCACTCCGCCAACAAGCCGCTTGCAGACGACGTGCGCTTCGATAAGCTCGCCCAGCTCACCGTGGGATTCACCGGCGCCGACCTTGCGAACCTCATGAACGAGGCCGCGCTGCTCACCGCCCGCCGCCACCGCGGGCGCATCAGCATGGACGAGGTCGAGGAGTCTATGGAGCGCGTGATCGCTGGTCCCGAGCGCAAGGCCCGGGTCATGACCGAGACCGAGCGCACGACCATCGCGTTCCACGAGAGCGGCCATGCCCTCGTGGGGCACGTGCTCGAGCACTCCGACCCGGTCCACAAGATTACGATCATCCCGCGTGGCCAGGCACTTGGCTACACCATGCAGCTGCCCACTGAGGACCATTTCCTCAAGACCAAGAACGAGATGCTCGACGAGCTCGCGGTGTTCCTGGGCGGTCGCGTGGCCGAAGAGCTCATGTGCGACGACATCACCTCCGGGGCATCGAACGACCTCGAGCGCGCAACCAAGATGGCACGCGAGATGGTCACGCGCTTGGGTATGAGCGAGGCGCTCGGAACGCAGGTCTTCGGCGAAGCCCAGCACCAGGTCTTCTTGGGGCGCGATTACGCCGATCACCAGGATTACTCCGAGGAGACCGCACGCCGTATCGATACCGAAGTGCAGCGCATCATGCGTGAGGCGCACGAGCGTGCGGAGAAGATTCTGCGCGAGCGCTCCGACCAGCTCAAGCTCATGGCCAACGTGCTCCTGGAGCGCGAGACCGTCGAGGGCGACGCCGTCGAGGCGCTGCTTGATAACACCTGGGATGAATTCTTGGCCAAGGAACAGGCTGGCGGTAAGGATGGCTCCAAGCCCGGCGATCGCCGCAAGCCGCGCATGAGCGATGAGGAGCTTGCGGAAGACGCCGCTCGCTTCGCCGCAGAGGCTGTCGCTGCCGATTCCCGCTCGGAGGGGGATCAAGACTAAGCGATTCCTGCCCGACCAAGACGGATTTGACGGTAGATTGAACGGCAAAAGACGCCCGCGCTCGACTCCGAATGCGGGCGTCTTTCGTAGAGAGATTGATTTCTGGCTAACTTTGTCGATTTATTGCGCTCAGACGCCCAGGCTTTCTGGCGGTGGGGCGCTGGGTCCTACATTTAGCTATAAAAACATGCCAAAAGAGTGGGTAACGGAGCGCGGACATGGCTGGCGAGGTCTTCGTGACGCCGAATGGTCGAAGCCCATCGCCAGAAATTGACAAAGTTAGCCAGAAAACCGGCATTCGTTGCAAAAACGCCTTCACCATGCGGGCCGGCGCAGCTATTCCATCGAGTTGTTGAGCGAATATGCCGGGCATTTGCACGGAGCGCTGCGCCGAGCGAATGCGCTGAGCGTTTGCGCGAACGATTCCGCTGAGTGTTTGCACGGAGCGCTGCGCCGAGCGAATGTGCGTAACGATTGCATGGAGCGTCTGCATGGAGCACCTACGCCCGGCGCGTCTTTGCCGTGTGCAACGCTCCATGCCTGTTGTACGAAGCCACTGGCACCATCTACCGGTGCCAGCTGCCGGCGCCATCTGGCTGCTCGCTTTGATCGGCACCGCGCTCTGGAGCGTTCTGGCTCCGAGGGCCGTGCATCTTGCCGTATCATGGACCACAAGACAGTGCGCGGCACGGCTGCGCCGATATGAGGAGCAATCATGATCAACGATACGATGTATGCTCGCGGTGCCGAGAGTTCGGTGATTCGCGAGATTTTCACGTACGCCAACGAGCGCAAGGCACAGATTGGCGCTGAGAATGTGTTCGATTTCAGCCTGGGCAACCCCAGCGTGCCCGCCCCCGACGAGGTGAGGCAGAGCATCGAGCGTTCGCTCAAGCTCCCGCCCGAGCAGGTGCACGGGTACACGCCCGCGCCGGGCGCACCCGAAGTTCGCACCGCCGTGGCGGAATCGCTCAACCGTCGTTTTGGGACGAACTACACCATGGCCGATGTGTTTATGACGGTCGGCGCCGCCGCCTCGGTGTCCTGCACGCTTGGGGCGGTCACGTGCCCCGGCGATGAGGTTATCGTCATCGCGCCGTATTTCCCGGAATACCGCGTGTGGATCGAAACGGCTGGTGCCGTCTGCATCGAGGTCTTAGCCGATCAGGAAACATTCCAGGTCGACCCCGAGGCGGTCGCCGCCGCCATCACCGACCGTACCGCGGCGGTTATCATCGACTCGCCCAATAACCCAACGGGCGCGGTCTATACCAGGGAGAACCTGGAGAAACTCGTGGATGTCCTCGAGCGCGCGAACGCGGAGCGCGAGGCACGCCTGGGCCATCCTCAGCCCATCGTTCTCATCTCAGACGAGCCCTACCGCGAGATCACCTACGGCGCTGAGGTTCCCTGGGTGCCGTCGCTCTATGAGCACACGGTGGTGTGCTATTCGTACAGCAAATCGCTCTCGCTTCCTGGAGAGCGCGTGGGCTGGGTGCTCGTGCCGCAGGTGAGCGAGGGCGCCCGCCGGGTCATGACGGCAGTTGCCGGAACGGCTCGGTCGCTCGGGTTCGTATGCGCGCCGTCGCTCTTCCAGCGCGTGGTCATGGATTGTGTGGACGTTCCGTCGGATGTTGCGGCATACGCCCGCAATCGTGACCTGCTCACCCAGGCGCTCTCGCAGATGGGGTATACCTATGTGGAGCCAGGCGGTGCCTTCTACCTGTGGGTCCGTGCCCTTGAGCCCGATGCCGAGGCGTTCTGCGAGCGAGCTCGGGCCTACGCGCTCTTGCCGGTGCCCTCCAACAGCTTCGGCGTTGAGGGGTGGGTGCGCGTAGGGTATTGCGTGGCGCCCGAGGTTATCGAGCGTTCGCTTCCCGCATGGAAGCGTCTTGCTGAAGACTACGGCCTGTAGGCTTCGTCTTCGGCTGAGCGCATTGCCACCGCGCGCGGCCCTGCGCCGGACTGCTCGGCGTTCAGCGGCTGCGGCGCGCCGGAATCGCGCTTGTTGCAGATGGTTCACATCTAAGGAGCATCTCATGACATACGAGATCAAATCAGATATCCATACCCATACGATGTTCTCTCGGCATGCATATTCAACCATTGCGGAGAACGTCGCGGCAGCGCGCGCCGCAGGGCTCGAGCTCTTGGGGTCCGCCGACCATTTCAGCTGCATGCTCTTTCCCGAGCAGCACATCCGCAACTTCCAATACTTCGTGAACCAGACCGTGTGGCCGCGCGTTTGGGACGGGGTCGTGCTCCTGCGCGCTGCGGAGGTTGATATCGTCTCGCTTGAGGGCGGGCTGTTCGGGCAAGATATCGCCTGTCCGGCAAGCATCACCGGGCGGCCGTACAAGCAGGACAAGAGCCTGTTCGAGCGCGTAACGAGCAATCTCGATTATCTCGTGGCGAGCGTTCACGATACGCGGTTTACCGAAGATGTCTCCGGGGCACAGACGACCGGCATGTACATTCGAGCGCTTGAGCAGCCGAAGGTGCTGGTGTTGGGGCATACGGGGCGTTCCGGCGTGCCGTTCGATGTTGATGAGGTGCTCACCGTTGCGAAGGAGCGCCATAAGCTCATCGAGGTTAACGAGCACAGTCTCGAGGGCGATCACAAGGGCGACACGCACGATGCCTGCCGCCGCATAGCCGAGCGCTGCGCGGAGCTCGGCGTGGGCATATCGGTTTCCAGCGATGCTCACATCGCCTCGGATATCGGTAAGTATCCACAGGTGAGCGCCATGCTCGAGGAGATTCATTTCCCCAGGGAGCTCATCATGAATCGCGATCGCGCCTCGATGCTTACCGCACTTGCCGATGCAGACATCTGCGACCTGCAGAATCTTGCTGCTCGCGAAGGGTAGATCATGGCGCTCGGGCGGTGTCATATGGTGTCTGCGGTGCGGGCGGGGTTGAGCCGCCTGCCGTTCGTGGCGCTGCTCGTGCTCGCCATCATGGCTCTGAGCTTTGTGTTCATGATGCTCTGTCGCTACGAGCAGAATCGTCGAAACGCCGGGGGAGCGGGTTCGCCGCAAAGCTCCGCGGTTGCCTATGGCGAGGAGCTTCCCGCGACGGGGCGCTTTACCAAGAGCATCACCTATACCTGCATCGACGCGCCCGGTCGCGAGACGGTGTCGCCGGTTGTCTGGGATGACGGCTGGTTCTTCGGCGACATGCGCACCTACAACCACGACCTCGCAAGGGCCTCGTCGGTTCTTGCTGCTCTGGCGTATTCCGAATCTTCTCATTACCAAGAAAGCTATCAAACGCCGCCGTATATGGAGAACGCCCTGGCCGAGCTGGGCTTCGACGAGGTTTCCACAGCCTCGTACGAGTATCGCAGCGAGGTAATGGACCAGATGCTCAATCTGGTGACGCAGCGAGAAGATACCGTCGCCTACGCCTTGGCGCGCAAGCGCGTAACGGGAGCCGACGGGTCCACTCGTTCGGTCATCCTCGTCTCGGTGCGTGGCAGCTATGGATCGGAATGGCTGAGCAACCTAAAAATCGAGGGCGTTTCTCCCGAAGGCGAGACAGCCCTTTCCGAGGATCAAGAGACGCGGTACGACCACTCCGGGTATGTAGAGGCGGCGAGCGAGGTGAGCCAGGCGGTCGCTCCCTGGGTGCGCGAAAGCCATAGGCGCGGAGACCAGGTGACCCTGTTGCTCGTTGGGCACAGTCGCGGCGGGGCGATCGCGAACCTCGTTGTCGCAAGCGGACGACGAGCTTGCTGCGCTGGCAGAGGGCGCCCAGCCCCAGGATGGGCTCGAGCTGGCGGCGGGCGATTCGGTTGCAGGGTACACCTTCGCGTCGCCCGGATGTACCACGAGCGCCCACGCCCACGCCGCGCGCTACGGCAACATCTTCAATTTCGCGAACCCGGCGGACCTTATGCCCGCGCTCCCTCTGGCGTCTTGGGGGTATGCGCGCTACGGGGTCGACATGAACTTGCCTGCGATGGGCGAGGAAGGGTTCGATACCCAGTTTGCATCGATGAGCAGCGCCTACACCGAGCTTACCGGTGAGGAGGACCCCTATGACCCCGAGACGGCTCAAGCCGTGCGGTTGGTGGTGGGTGAGGTTGGTGCCGAGGTTGGCTCGGTCGACGAGCTGGTTACCCCGGGAGGGATTGCAGCTGTTGCCCAGGCGTGCGCACGGCATATCGATCCCACGCGCATCTTATGCGGACACTATCCGAGTGTCTACATCAGTTGGATGTATACCATCGAGGCGGACGATCTGATTTTAAGCTAAGCGGGCTACCTGCGTGGATGGGGCACCCGTTTAGGTGAGACGATCTATTGGTGATCCTTTTGAGCTGCTCGCCCCTCTTGGTCACAAAGCGCGCTAGGAGCGTTCGAGAACCGCGACGGTTTCCGTGTGCTCGGTGTGCGGGAACATGTCCACGGGCGTGAGGCGGCAGAGCCGGTAGCCCTGGTGCCCGAGTATCTCCAGATCACGCACCTGCGTTGTGGGGTTACAGCTGATATAGACGATGCGCCGCGGTCCAAGCGCCGCAGCCGCCGTAAGAAACGCTGGCGTTGAGCCGGCCCGCGGAGGGTCGAGCGCGATGACATCGACATGCGTGCCGCTGCGAGCCGCATCGCGCAGGAACTCGGTAGCGTCGGTTGCCATGAAGGAGGCCTCATCCGGGCCGAGGCCGTTGAGTTCGGCGTTGAGACGGGCGTCGGCGATGCCCGCCGGGTTCTTCTCCACGCCGATGAGTTTGATCGCCTTGCCCGCGCGGGCCGCATCGCGCGCAGCGCAAAGACCGATCGTTCCGCTTCCGCAATATGCATCAAGTAGCACGTCGCCCGCCTCGAGCGCCATGCCCTCGATGGCGAGGCGGTATAAGATCTCGGTCTGTTGGGGGTTCGTTTGATAGAACGCGGTGGGCGAGATGGCGAACGTGCAACCAAGTAGCTCGTCCTTCATGTGAGGTGCACCCCACAGCACCCGAGTCTCGCGGCCCAGGATGGCATTGCCTTCGCGCCCGTTGATATTCTGGGCCACGCATACGATGTGAGGGTCGATGCTGGAAAGCTCGTGGGCGAGGTCTTCGATGTGGGGCACCTCGCGGCGTGCAGTGACGATGGTGAGCATGGCTTCATCGGTGCGCCAGCCCACGCGCAGCACTGCATAGCGCAGCACACCCTGCCGCGCATCTTCATCGTATGCGGGGATGCCCAGGCGCTCGGAGGCTCGGGCGACCTCGTTGAGGATGTTCCGCGCCCCCGGGGCTTCGACGGTGCAGCTTGGGGCGTGAACGATGGTGTGTGTTCCACGGGCGAAGAATCCTGAGCGCACCGCGCCTGCGGGCCCGGGTGCAAAGGGCGTGGCCGCCTTGTAGCGAAACGCACGCGGCGCGGGAGCCTTGCCCGGGTCTCCTGCTTTGCTTCCCATGCCGCAGGTGGCCTCGATCACGGCGTCCCATCCCATGCGCTCAATGATCGGACGGAAGAGATTCTCCATGGCTTCCTG
>ENA-OOWK01001506-OOWK01001506.1-human-gut-metagenome-genome-assembly--contig:-NODE-1506-length-11062-cov-2.099391_pt1 | contig 11062 bp, 18 predicted proteins | sample MGYA00241405_ERZ501317 | MGnify/ENA primary metagenome ERZ501317 (study PRJEB25962, sample SAMEA1972440) | human gut metagenome | biome: human gut; feature: human-associated habitat; material: faeces... | reverse complement strand
TGTAAATGAACAATTTGTAGAATTGACCACAATGGAGTTCAATATCTTATACTAACAGGCTTTACATCCCGGCTGGACCTTTACTCGGGAACAGCTTTACCGCTATGCGATGTCCGATGATTTTGCCATCGGCCCTGAAAGTGTTACCAGCCGGATTTATAAGATACGGAAAAAACTAAATATCAATGCGATCCGTACTGTGCACGGGTACGGTTTTCGTTTTGAGAAGTAGCAGTAAAAGAGAGCCTCCTTCGTTTATCAATGAAAGCTGCTCTCTTTTGCTATGTAGAAAATTGGAATTAAAATGGAAGAAGTGAAAACTTAGTCAGAATTTGGCCAGATTTACCGAATACAATAGAGATAACTTCTAACAATATAGGCAATTTAAAAAGCGGGAGTAATGAGTATGAAAACTAAAAATCGAAATAGCAGGGGAAATTTCAAGTTGCGTTAGGCGGTCTTATTCTTAAATGAATGAGGCCGCCTCTTCTTCTTTTAAGCTCCGACAAAAACTTACAAAAAAACGAATTACTGAACCTGGATCATTGGCAGACCGGCTGCCCATCCTAATGAGCAGCGCAGGTTCGTGTGCAAAGTGCGGTTCAGATGGCAAGGAGCCAAATGCGCATGGAGAATTTGAAACCCATGCACATAAAAAGGTTCGTCGCCTATCTGTTTACATTTCGACACACAGTTTACTATCGAATATGGTTCTTCTGCCGCCCTTTTCGGAGGACAGGGCGGGAACATCACAAGACAAGTGACAAGCCTCCTCCTGCGGGCGTCGGAAGTCGTGACGGACTTCTTTATGTGTATCACGCAACCGATTGCTCACTTTTGTGGTGTGTAATCGGCTGTTCTGTTTTATGTAGAACGCGAAAACGCCCATTAGTACGGTGCCGATCCCCTCCAAATGTTCAAGATTCCAAAAATTTCTTGAACAATTTGGAGGACAAGACCATGTGGTATCGAAGTAATGGACAAATAGAGGAAGAACTACAAATCAGATTTACAGGTTACTTAATCCAGGCAGTAAAACGCACACGGCGCGATTACCTGAATACACTCAACCAATACAGCAACAGTGAAATACTGACCGATACAACCTATACTACAGGACATACTTTGGAACAGGAGGTTACAGAGCACCTTCCTCTATGGGATGTGATCGAAAGTAATGCGCTCTTCTATGCACTCAAGCGATTGAATGAAAGAGAGCGGTATGTGTTCCTGGCGCATGTTTTGGACGACTGCCCTTTTGATTTGATTGGTGTAAGGCTGGGCTTGACTTATAAAGGTGCAGCTGCAGTCTATTACCGTGCTGTTCAAAAATTGAGAAAAAGTATTGAGGGGGTGGAGAAACATGATATTTGAACAACTGTTGCTTCAAGCCAAGGAAGGTAATCAGGAGTCAATTACTGATATTTTGAATATGTATCAGCCTTTACTGCTCAAATATTCTGTGATTGACGGCCGGCTGGACGAGGATCTATATCAGGAGCAGTGCATTACATTGATGCGGGCTATCAAGCTGTTCCGAATTTGAATTTATGAGAAAGGCTCCGAGACCTTTTGATCTCGGGGCCTTTCCCGTGAATTCAAGCAGGATGTACTAAGAGGAAAGAAATAAGCGCACAGCAGGAGTTGGATTCTGCTGTGCGCTTATTTCGATCTAACCTATGGACCTCAACTTTGCGGTCGGGGCCATACCGCGGTAAAACTTATTCTACCACGATTTTCTTTTTTTAAATTGCTATGAAAAGAATCTCTGCACCATGCCTCTTGTAATTTCATTGGGCCTCTCCAGCGGTAGCCTTATCATAGTAGTAGATATAAGCGTTGTAATCCCGAAAACGAGTAATCATCCGAATCCAGATATACAGATACTCGGTTTCAGAATAAAGATTAAATTCCGTTGGCTCACTGGTGGCTTCGGCATACTGGCAGAAGCGTTTCATGGTCTCCAGCGTCTTAAAGGCTGGCAACTTGAATAGGGCATTTTGAAACTCATTGATCTCTTTTACTAACTCTGGCGGTGTCTTTTTACCGCTCTCATTGTGCCAGGTTGTCCACCAGCGGCATCCATCGTAATCCGAACGGGAATAAGCAAGTTCGCTGACTGGGCGTTCGATGAACTGCATTGGAGGCTTGTAGGTGTGCTTGAACACTTCTGAAAAAGTGCAGTTTAGTACCAAATAACAGGTGGACCTTTCTGCTCTTTTCTTCAGATGTCCCGACTTGACGGCATCCCATTCTATGAGGGGCAGGGGAGTATGGGAGGCATCCCGAAGGGCCTCATCCATGCCGCAGGCATCACAGATCTGCACATCCGCATATTGACTGAGGGCGTTGACCATCAGGTGGACCGCCAGAGGGGCGCCGCACCGCAGGCATTTGGGAGGGGCCGCTGCATCGCCATGAGCATAAAGCTTTTTATCCTGCTTCCAAGCGGCTTCCAGTAATTCTTTGGGGTATAATTTGATTTTCATGGTAATATCTCCTGCTTATGAATTTATGTTCAAAATTATATTGAGGCCTTCCTCCTGCTTCATAAATTGTTCAATCTATGCAACAGATTCGCCCATCGAAAAAAGAGTTCGCAGAGTTGCAGCCAGTTCCGTGCGGTTTTTGCAGGGGAAACGATGGCTGTGGCCATAGGAATGCCCTTCTGAATTCATTTTGCAGATGGTGACACTCAACGCAGAGCCGTCGTGGCAGATCCACATCTGTCTGCTGGAGGCCGGGTACTCCGCCACAATCCATAGTGGGCGCTGGCGGGTCATATAAGACTGATTGGCAGCCTGCCACCCGCTGTAATCAGAGTAGTGGAAGCCCGGAGCATCCAATTTGCGTTGGTTTAGTGCCAAATAGACTTCCCTGTACTTCATGCGCTGCGCCTCCCTTCTTGCAATGATAGATATTCAGCGTATCCCTCCGGATCCAGTTCACGCAGGCGGTCTGCCCGGAAGCGGTACTCTGGATACTCACAGTAACCACTGTGCTGCGTTGCTCCGGTAGGGATAGCCAATCCGTGGCGGATCAGCCAGACCGGGAAATCGGCGTCGCCATTGGTGTCGATGAACGCGCAGTCTTTCCCTCGTTCCCCGTCCAGATTGACCGTCAGAGAGGCCCAGGGCTCCGCATAGCCATTTTCCCATGTGTGCATGGCAATCGCCAGGTTGCCGTCCACATAGGCGGATACCTTTAACTGGATAGGATGGACAGAGCCATACTTTTCATAAGGGAAAGTAAGAGGCCCTTGACTACCCATGGCCGGCATTGGCTTTTGGGTTGGAACTGTACTGGTGTTGGGTGTCAGATCCAGTTCCCAGCATATAGCGAGAATATCAGAATCGTCCACACGGTAGTTATATTTTTTGGCATACTTGGGGTGGAAGAGAAGCTGCCCGTTCTCCACAATGAACTTGCCTTCCTTGGAAGCGTAGGTATATTGGCGGCCATCCAGAAGATGCTGCATCTTTTTGGCGTCCGCTTTGATCTTTCCTTTGTCGTACCATGTGGTGTACTGCACCGCAACCTCAAGATTAGGGTTTGAATGAAAGCGGGTTTCTAAAAACTGCAGGACACGCCCGCAGACTGCCGCCCGCTGTTCGACGATTTGGGCTAAATTAAAGGACAGTGTGAAATACGAATAGTCCCGCCCAAACAACCCATAGCCGTGAAGTGTATTGCTGAAGTCGTTGCACCAGAAAAACAGGTCCCAACGGGAACTTCCATAAGGCGCCGGATCTTCGGCTTCATACTGATAGCAGATAAACTCCCTGGCAATGGCCGCCATGACAGAGGCCATCACAGCATTTTTTGACTCGGCTGCCTGCCTGATCCTACGATGCGCCTCATCAGGACTGGCATCGCAAATCTGACGGTTTGCCTCCCGCTGCTCCGGGGTGTAGACATATTGCAGTCTGAGAGAATGGACATCTTCCCGGGCATAGCCCCGGTCAATCCATTTTGCGCTGGAACTTTTGACAGAAGATTTATCATGCAATATATTCATAGTGATTCTCCTTTTGGATTTGATGTAAATGCTTGCCGATGCTTCGGCAAAGGCAGTCAACGAGATTTTTCATCGCAGGGGCGGCCGCCCCCTCCATATTCCAGAAGTGCATGGCCGATACACCGGGCCGTCTCGCCCAAAGTGTTTTTCACGGCTTCTTCCACCACATCATCCGTGTCTGGACACTCCTGTTCGTTGTTAAGGCGTGTCAGCTCGTGGTGCAGCTCCTTCATCTGCTCTGGCGTTACCGGCTGATCGGTTTGAACCAGTACATCAGCAAAGTCGCCACAGCCATCAACATTCAATTCTCGGATCAGCAATATTCCCATAAACGAACCTCCTTCAGCGATCTTCTTGCCAATCATAAAGCAAAAGGTCATGGCTGGAGGCATTCGGCTGGAGGACTGCCGCCCGAAAACGATAATTTGTGAATACAAAGTCAGTGGGCTTGTGAGTGTACTGGACAGCGAGGATGTGATACTCCCGGCCCATCCAGTCGGCAGATTCCAGGACCTGTTCGGTTTCATTCCCAAAATCAAGGGCAAAAATCCAGTTATCTGGACAACTGCTCGGACTGGAGTAAGGCTCCCCGCCCGGCAAGAACAGGAGCTTTTGCTTCATATCTTCATAGCCGTGTAGTCCCGGGTGCTTATCCAAGAACTCTTGTGCCAGTCGTTCCCTAAAGGTACAGAAGGGGATGAATGGTTTTTTGCCCTCGAAGTCCCCGTTTCCATCCAGAGCGATCACCTGCCCATCCGAGATGATCTCGATGATAACATCCTTTCGGATGCGGCAATCATTTTGATAATCATCCGGGGTAGAAGTGTACCATGTGCCATCAACCGTATCACGGTTGCAGTAGTAATAGGGCCGGTTTACAGATTGGAACACATCCTTGCAGAAGCCTGTGTCTTCAAACAGAAAAGTGAGTTGGATCGTTTTCATTCGAGTTTCCTCCGTAGTAATAATCATAGATTTTTCTCAGACCGCGCCGTATTTTGGCTTTGGTAGGGCTGCCGGTGGCGATTCTCTGGCCGGAGCCAAACGCTGGCCCGAAAAACCAAATTTCGTAGTGGGTGCAGAGATACCGCCCCTTTGTGTGGGCGATTGAAACCGACCACATATAGGCGTCGCCGGACACCGTAAACTCCTTGGGATAGCAATACTCCCGCATTCCATCCGGCGAGAAATCATCCAGCGCCACGGCATTCCCGGAAAGAGGGTCTGATTGCGGTTGAACGACCTCCCGGAGCCAGAGCAGGAAAGAAGACGCCCCGGCGCTCATACCGATTCCTCCGGCTTGCTGGCCTTTTCATAGTAGACCTTGCGGGTGCCGGCGCCGCGAACTTGGAAGATAAAACCGGGCACCATCGCAGCCAGCTTGTCAGCATACATCTTGGCGCGGTCACAATCGGGGATCAGCGTAGCATAAAGCAGACCGACTCCAACTTTTCCTTCATGCAAATTCATAGCGCCATAACAGCGGTCTCCAATTTTCTTCCCATAGACGATATAGTTCATCAGCTCTCGCCCTTTCTGTTAATACCAGATAAAAGTCTGGCCGCATAAGGTCTGAATACGGTTCATGATGGTATCAACCTTCTTTTCAGATAAGGGAATATCCGCATTATTCCAGCGCCGAATCAATTCTTCCAGTGTACGGTCTGGAGCTGATACACAAAAATCACAGCAAAAGTTATAGAGCGGCTGTCCGGTATAGGCTTCAAAGACGCTTTCAGTACCATCAGCAATCCGCTGTCTCTGGTTATCACTGTAGTTGATACGGTCTAAATAGGCGGCGCCATAGCGTTCCCGGTAAGCATCAATTACTTTGCGGTTTAAGTCATTGTAAGTATCATCAGCTTCACCAATTCCGAGATAACCGCCACAAGCATGGGCATACTCCCTCTGCCTTTGCAGGTAGTAGGAGAGGGCGCTCATGGGTTTCCGATCATGCGTGGGATGTTTTGGTTTCATCAAAGAATCCTCCTAAAAAACAAGGGACCGGCAAATAGCAAATACGCTGTTTGTCGATCCCTTTGTGAAAGTGTCCCTTGCCAAATAGCAAGGCGTTTGTCAAATGAGAAAATTAAAGGAGTGCTGCATCATCTATGCGGCAGCTTCTGTGGGAGGCAGCTCATTGATGATGGGCGCGGAAAGCAAAATGGCTGTTTCGGTATCTTCCATTAACAGCCACGCACCATCGCGCCAAACACAAGAGGTTGCCTTGTTGTAAATCTCCGGGACCTTATTGGGATCGTCGATGCACTCGCGGGTAACGAGCAGGCACATGTGATCGAGATAGAAATAGTGAAGAGATTTTTCAATTTCCTCTCGTAAGGTATGGGCCAGAGCTGCAATTTCGTCCATATCCTGCCGCTGAAAAGCAGCCTCGGAAATCTTTTTCAGGCACTGTGTTTGCTGAATCGCTGCATCAATGTAGGTTTTGGCCTCGTCAAACAGGCTGCGCCGGATACGAATATCACATAGAGCTACATGACGGGTGTATTCGGTAGCCGCTTTGCAGATTTGCCCCCGCAGTTCTTCATAGGGTTTTTGGTACTTTGTTTTCAACACTTCCAGCGATACGACTTCCAGATTTCTCCGAAGGGTATCCAAATGAATTTCAAGTGCCTTACGTAATTCTTTTTCGTCCATAGTTTTCCTCCATTTCACAACAGAAATTACCAGCGGCCTATTTTTGTGGGGATGCCTGCTGATAATCCTGTAAAATATCCTGTGCGGCCTTGGATACTGCATCCCAGTAACACTCCCAATAAGGATCGCAGAGGTCCAGATAGTGGCTGATGCGCCCTTTGATGTCCGCATTGTGCAGCAGTTGTTTTTGCTGATCTTCTGTCAGCGCCAGATACTCCGGCAAAGCTTGAACTTTGTCAAGAAAATCCTCCCGTGCGCACTCATCGTCATGAATTGCCGACATGGTGCGAATAAATCCAGGAGCCAAAGGCAGAGGCCGTTCTTCAATGGAGAGGTAGAAATGGTTTTCGCAGTATTCTCCATCCAGATAGCACTCATAGCTTACTGCGGTTTCTTCCTCTACAAACTGGCTGTTTTCACGCCATTTCTCAATGCAGCCGCTCGCCAGTTCGTTTTTCAGATCGTCATGAAATTGCCGCTGGGCATCCACTGAATCAGTGAATGGAGCCTCATAAGAGCCAAATTCTCCGTCAGTGGCCCAGTGCGACACGACAACATAAAGTGTACCTTGGGCGTACTCCCGCTCGGGAACGGCCAAAGGCGTCAACATTTCAGGCGCCATGATGACCAGATCCAGCGCCAAATCCTCCACACGCTTTGGCGTACCATAGAGTTTAGAAAAAGTCTGCTCCAGCGCACGGCGGGAAGCGGAAAGGTATGGAGGGTCAAACTCGCAATAGATGTCCGGCGCATCATTTTCGGTTTCCCGATCATCATCCGTGCGAATTTCAAGGATGCGCCCGAAGAGTCCGCTGTACTCACTTGCTTCATTGGCAAGTACGCGGCTGCCTACTATATAGGTGATGTTCTCGTAAGAGAATTTTTCACCCGGTTTTTTATAAATCATAGTCCATTCCTCCCTTGAAGGGGCAAAGCAAGTCCCCTTGATTCATCAATAAAATATGTCCTTATTATCCGCGCCGAAAATGACGGCACCGCTCGTAAACATGAAAATGAGCAGTGGAATAAAAACGATATGCCTGCTGGTTTTTAGGCGGCGGCCAACGGCGGATGGGCCGCTTGGCAGCACCGCAAACTGCTGGCTTTGTACTTTTGAAGATTTTCATCATCCATATCCTCCTTGATAGACTGTACGCGAAATGGTGATCACCCTTCCTCCAAGTCCTCGCCGGCCTCAATGATGCCGCGCTTTCGTTTCAGTTCCGCGATTTTTCGCTTCCACTCGTTCTGTTCCCGTTCAGCGCGTGCTCGTTCCGCTTGCTGATCTTCCGGGGAAAGTGCGGAAAACTCCCACTCCCGGCGATCTGCGTCAATATCCGCCATGATGCGTCGCACCAGGCGCAGAGCCAGTTCGCTCTTTGTCGGCGGCAGCTTCTCCATGGCTGCCTGCCCCTGTTGAAAAAGAAGCCGGTACCGGTCATATTGAGCCTCGGTGATGAAACCCCATCCGAAGTCATCCTGGATTTCCCGCTCGCTGTGGTATTGCATCACTTTCTCAAATTCAGCCTGACGGACAGAGCTTTCTTTATCCACCGTCCGAGCATATTTTGCTTCTATGCGGCGCAGATCTCCCAGCACCTTTGTATAGGCCGCAGCCTCCATCAAATAGCCATGGTCCCGCGGTTTCAGATACCTACTCATCCAGCACCTCCGTTTGCTCATCATTACAGCTTGCCAAAGGGCAGGCGTAACTTCTATCAATGCTGGGCATGGTACAGCCCATATCAGGATCATGGCAATCACAACTCAAGCAGGGAACCAGTGGCTCCGGCTGAAGCCGGATTCCCAAAACGATAAATTCACTCCATCTTCCGCAGTGTGGGCATGGGATTGTCCCGTTGTATGCATGGTCGATCTGCTCTTGTGTGACGGGGGAAATCTTACGGCAGCATTCGTTCCGCACATATACGATATGGGCGGCTCTCCAGACTTCTGGGCGGTATCTCTTATTGAAAGGAAGGTAGCCGCCCCATTGCGGATTGTCAAAAACCCGGTCGATGTGTAGCTGAAGGGCCTCTTTTCGCAGTTCGGCGGCTGATGCCCCGATATAATTGTGTTCGGTACACCATTGGACCAGATGCTTTAGCAGATGTGCCTCCCCATCGCGTTCGATGACAGCCTCTGCCAGCCTGCACCAGTCCTTTTCTTCAATCTCCCCAAGATTGGTTTTTACACCGTCCCACGGAAAACGCTTTTTATACCGGCCGGAGCCCGTGCTGTTACAGCGGAATACGCCGTATTGCCAGCGAATATCCTCATAGGTGATGGAAGAAAGGTCTACTCCGCTGGGCAGATGATAGTTCCCATATTTCATAGTTTTCAGTGCCTCATAATTTTCACAACGGTCAGACTTTGCTTTACACAGTCTGACCGTTGTGAATCTCTCCGGTTTGCATGGGGCCAGCAGACACATTGGTGTCTTGGCAGAGACTATCCGATGGAGGAATTTCGCCCCTCAAAACAAAAGGAAGAACTGCATTCCAACTGGTCAGGGAAACTGAATTGCCGTCTATTTCCCGCAGAGCCTCATCCATCCAGCACTTTTCGCAGATATATACATGAGCGTATCTGCTCAAACTGTTCAGGAAGAAATACATCCCGGTGTATAATTCGTTGTGGCCGCACCGAGGGCAGAGAAGCTGCTGTTCTGTCTCCTGCAGTGGGAAAAGACGCTCAAGAATTTCCTCGCTTCGTCTTCAGAAATTTTCATATTGTGTCCTCCATTGCATTTCTCAAAATTTTATTGGCACCAACTGGGCCGATGCCGGTATAAGGTCAAGCCTGTTATGCGATGGATCTCTTTGTCGTTGGTGACTTGAATGAATCCTTTTTTCCGGGCCACGACCCTGACTTCCTCATTCATATCAAGACAAAATACTTGTTCCTCGTCCATCTTCCGAAGTTCTTGCACAGTAAGGGGAGCTTCAGCGGAAAATTTGTTTTCAGACGGTATAAGCCCGGCTACCAGCATTTGTACTGCGGTCTGGTACCCAGATTCAAAAGCCTGCTCGGCCACAATGCTGCTGCACTCACCGGCGGCAAGCTGGTACGCTTCAAAGGCGGCCATGGCTTCCGGGGAATTGCCCATTTTCTGGCGCAGGAGTTCTTCTGCCATTGAAGCATTATGGTTAAGCTGCTTCTGATGCTCGCTTTGTGTTTTGAACACGCTCGGCTCATAATCCCCATAGTAGAGATCATGAAGGAAATCCGGATCAGCGACAAAATCGGCTGATAAGAACTGTCTGGGCGCAGACATGCTTTCGGCGATTCGCTCCAGCGCCTTGATAAGATTGGGCAGCTGGGAATTAAAAAATCTGCGGCCATATTCTGTTTCGTGCAAATTCAAAATTCGTCACCTCCATATAGAAAGAAAAACCGCCAGTGCCTTCGGGCCTGTGGCGGTTTATGTGAGGCCCCAGAACAGGGAGCGGCTTCTTGGTTGTTTATGAGGACAAACCGCCTGCCCCTTTAGGCGGCAGAGGTATCTGTCCCTGCAAAGTCACAACATACGATTTCGCATATTGGCGCGGTGCAATGCCAGTCATTCTTATAGCAGGCTGCATTGATTCCCTGGTTAGACTCCAATTTGGGTCAGCTTACTCATGGGTATCCTCCATTTATGTGGTTTGGTACAGTTTAGACAGTGAAACCTTCCATACTGCAGCGAAGAATGCAGTAGTCGGTCCGAAGGCTTTTCATGTGCCGCAGAATATCTTCTTTGGACCGGTAGCCCTCCAAATTCAAGCCTGCTGAATTTCTTCCTCCTGTTGGAGATCATCCGGCAGTAGGACAGAAGCCCATTTTTAACGACCGTTTTGGCGTAGGTGGAAAACTGGGCCCGTCCGTCATTTTTATAGGTAGCTGCGGCCTTACAGAGCCAAAGGCAGCCTTCTTGGAACAGGTCTCCATATTCCATACCGCAAATAGTTGGATTAACATGGATGTAGTCACAAATGACCCAATGTACGATTGAAAGATTCCGGGCAACAAGTTCCCGCTGTTGTTCTGTTAAACTGGTCATCGTTTCACCCCCCTTCAAGCGGCCGAATGCAGATTGCCCAGAGGAGCAGCAGCTTGGTAACAGAGACGAATTACCTCATCACACATCCCGTCAGAAAACATACCAATGTGGGCCTGCCGGTCGTTCAGCCCCAATTTGCTCTGGAGCCAGATATAGACCTCCCATTTTTCCATGTGCCGGATCTTCTGCAAATGTTCCAGCGCACGGTGAGCCAGAATTCGCTTGTGCCGGAGGTCCCCATTTGCCAGAGTCCCCATAGGCCGGTGCGTCCGGCTATGGGCGCTTACATAGGCATCGCAGGCAGGCCAGCGATCACAAAGATAGATGTACTTGCCCTGGGAGCG
>ENA-OOWK01001502-OOWK01001502.1-human-gut-metagenome-genome-assembly--contig:-NODE-1502-length-11108-cov-55.413281_pt1 | contig 11108 bp, 14 predicted proteins | sample MGYA00241405_ERZ501317 | MGnify/ENA primary metagenome ERZ501317 (study PRJEB25962, sample SAMEA1972440) | human gut metagenome | biome: human gut; feature: human-associated habitat; material: faeces... | reverse complement strand
AGACCTGCTAAGTTTTGTCAAGAAGAAAAAGCAAACATTGTAAGTAGCTGAAAATCGGTGCACCTATTCAAGCCGCTTTGCATTTCAAAATGAAACGGCGGCCAGCCAACGCTATGCAACGCAATAAGGTCAGATCTGTTCTAATATTTCCAGATAGGCTTTCACTGTGGCGTAGTAGATCCGCAGGAATTTATTCGCGGATGCCATCATGTAGACGCGGTAGGGTTTGCCTTCGGCTCGTTTTCTGTTCATGAACTGGTAAATTGGTTCATTCGGCGGCGAGTTTTGCAAATAGACGCTCATGACAAGGAATAGCGTCCGGCGTAGCGACGATGCGCCTACCTTGCTCATGCTCTTGTGCCTACCGATCACATCACCAGAGTCATTCGGTGGGGCATCAATACCAGCATAGGCAACGAGTGCTTTCTTGGAGTAAAAACGGCGAACATCCCCAATTTCAGCTATGAGCTGCGGCCCAAGAGTCGGGCCAACGCCAAACATGTCCATGACAACAGGATATTCCGGCAGCTGAGAGGACAGAGATTGCATCTCCTGTTTGAGCACAGCAAGCGCAGCGGAAGTAGCGCTAAGCTGAGATACAGCCTGCTCCACAAGTAGCTTTGTGGTTTCAGATTTCGGCATGACACCAATGTGTCCGCTGGCTTCATCGTAAATGGCGTGTGCTTTTTCTTCACTGAAGTTGTACCCATGCTTTCGGCACCACCGCCAGTACTTGTTCACGAATGACTTTAGGGGGCGTTCAGAGACGCATTCACAATGCCAAAACTCCGCTACGAAATCCACCCACTTCTCACTTCCGTCTGCACGGGCAGGGCTGTTAAACAGGCGATTTGCATTTGGAAAGGTCATATCCAGCAAAGAAATCAGATTGTTCTTCAACACAGTCTGCACCTTGGAATACTGTCGGTACTGGCGATAGCAGTTCTTCAGCAACAGCCGGGTATTTTCCTCCGGGATATATCTCGGCAAGGTAAGCCAGCGGTCAAGACCATAGTTCGCCAGCTTTATAGCATCCTTCCGGTCAGTCTTGACACGCCTCAAATCATTGTTCCCGTAGCCATGCACCAGCTTTGCATTGACAACGGAAACATATAACCCTGCGTCGTGAAGCTGCTTTGCCACCGGCGCATGGTAGTTTCCTGTGGCCTCCATGACCACACGCGTCTCACCGTTCAGGCTTTTGAGCCGCCTTGCCAGCTCGCTCAGTTCACTGTCGGTGTGACACACTTCAAAGGGTGAGATGGCAACCTCTCCAAAGGGACGCATGACGGCAATCGTGCTCCTGCCTTTGGAGATGTCAATACCTACAGAGTTCATGTATCTGCCTCCCATACGAATTTGCAACCGGAATCCATCTTTTTTCTCATTGCCGATTCAATCTATTGGGTGACGCGAACTCTATGGCTCAACCTGCTCAAATCGAACACTGCAATAAGAGGGATGGCTGACAGTCTTATCAACGGACATCTAAGCCCAAGGAGGTGATGGTCAGCCAGTTGCTCCCCTTATTGTAGCTTAGGCATGAGACGGAAAGAAGCCCAGCCGGATGCTGGGCTTCCAACCAATAATTATTGTAATAGAGGAGGTGAGAATATGTGTATGAAAAGGGTAGCGTGCACTATGTTTGCATGTCTTGCATTAGTCAGTTGCTTCTGCATAAATGCTGTTGCAATTGATGAAAAGGCCCTCGCGGATAAAACCACAGAGATGGTTGTTGCGAGAGCCTCTGGTTCCTTTAGTATGAGCATCCCTCCTTATGGATCAGTAAAAGCAGATATGTCTTTTCCTTTGGAAGCCGGTGAAACAGTAAGAATCAATGCAAGTTATTCTCCTGATGCCAGCCTGGATTTTGGACTTATTGATTCAGATGGGATGTTCCATTATGTCAATGTGACAGATGGTAACATTGATAAGACCATTCGGGTTGATACGAGCGGAAATTACACACTTGGAATTCAAAATAATTCCTCAAAAACCATTAAGGTATCTGGCTTTGTAAGATATTGATTTAGGTTTTACTATGAAGGAGAAAAAGAGATGAAAAAGAGAATTATTGGTATTGCGATGGCAGTTATGGTTTTCTTTACCATGAGTGTTCCGGCCTTTGCACTTGGAACGTGTAATGAGGTACATCTTTGGATTCTGGGTGCCGGCTACTGTAATGCGGATGGAGTCAATATCCGCACTGGCCCGGGGAAGAACTATTCTTCTGTTGGGATGGCCTTCTACGGCGATGGATTCAATCACTATCAGACAGAAAGAGATTCCGATGCTACATACGAATGGATTCATGTCCATGGAAAGCATATTGGATGGATTCACATGGACTATTATACTGAGACAGAGGCTGCACGGTCTCCGGCAGAGGCTTCTCAAATTGCTCAGGAACGATATATGGAATTGGGAGAGGCAGCCAAGAAACAGGTTGTGTATGAGATTGCTTAAATAGGAGTTGTCTTGTGAAATACATCAGGCCAAGTTTGATATTATTTACTCTGATTCTGATGCTTACAGCATGTTCTTCAGAAAGAAATGAGTCTAATGTTACAGAAAAGGAAAATGTGGGAGGCCCTATCAGCACAGAAGAACTTGTCCCTGAAAACATCTTAAAACCCAAAAGCGAGGACATAGAAGCGGCAGCGGAATCATTACTGTACTCTGCTTTTTCGTTTGAGGCCAATGAGATACCTCCTACAATTATGCAAGATAATGGGATATCAAGTCTTCGGTACTTGAAAGATCCGTCTGATCCAAGCGATTTCTTTGTTGTCGACTTCTATGAAGAATTCGATTTTCCTATGACTCTTTATCATTTCTGCCATTCAAATGAGGAAGAACAGATCTTTATCGAAAATGAGGAAGACTTTCTTTTTGACACAGAGATGGAGAAAGAAGCCAGAGCATTCGTTGAAAGAGTTTATGGGGTTGATTGTTCAGGAGCTGATGCACACGCCTTTGGATACGCAAATAAAGTTTCAGTTCAACTTGATGTGAGCGAAGGTGTTATTTTTCAGGTTCGGTTCTATTACAAAGAAACTACCCCAGTAGGCGTATTATTCTTTACGGAAGAAGAGACGGCAAAGGAGGCTATGGACACAAATAATGCTGTACGCTTATATACACATAGACTTGGCCAGAGTGAGTAGAGAAGGCATCTTGTACTAAGGATAGAGAGCTTGCCTATCTGACTTTGTAAGATATTGATTTAGGTTTTACTATGAAGGAGAGAAAAAGCTATGAAAAAAATTGCAACCTTTCTTCTTGCAATGGTAACTCTGCTTACTCTTTGCGTACCCGCATTTGCAACTGATTCTGAGGGACCAATATATCGAGGAAAGCCCGATCTTGTGTCTGTTGAAACTGTGAGCAATGAAGACCTTTCAGGAGTAGCAACTCCTTTTGGACTTAATCGTCCAAAGCTGGAATGGGATTTAACTTCAGATGGTCGCTATTCGTTTCACGGATTAGCAGAACCTTCGTTCGATATTTATTCGTCATATTATTTTGTGGGACACAACGGACGAGCTCGGCTGCAGATTACAGAAGACTCGGAATTATGGAAAGACTGGACTTACACAGTTAAAGTTTATGAGAGAGGGGTGCTGGACTCAACAATTTACACCTATGAGTGCTTTTATTACTCCACATACAGCTTTACCCTAAGTGATTTTGATGAGGACGCTGAAATCTATTTTGAGGTTATTGCGATTCGCGCTCCAGTGGACTTCCACGGATATATTGAAAAGGTATAAAAAATATTATCAAGGAGAGGTTCCCTCTCCTTGATAATATTTTTCCGTTTTTTGAGATGAGGCTAATATGAAAAAAAAACAGATTGCTATAATGCTAATCCTTTCTGGAAGTTGTATTGTATTTTCTTTAATTTGGACGTTAATCTCTTCGCCACAATTATTGGAGTTTCAAAAATTGACTGATGCATCAATAAGTGAAAGTCTAAAAATAGTTAGAATATTTAAGGAAAAAGGTATAAAATATGAAGAAATTACTGTATCAGAAGAAGACATTGTATCCGGTATGAATGACCAATATTTTGCTTATAATCTAATTCAGGATGATAAGATTAATTATATTATAATACTTTCACAAGAAAAGCAGTTGAGTGCTATATTAGATAGAAATGGTAAATTAGTTTTTGGAATAGTTGATACCTCAATGTTTGAATTTTTGGGGTGAATTTGCTAAATAACGGTTTACCCGTTTGCGCTATGCGTGAACGGGTAAACCGTTATATCCTGCAATAACGTATTTATGTTGACTGCCCCGGAAATCTATGGTATAGTGACAGTGGAAGGAAATATTTTCCTTCCACTGAAAATACGAACCGGCTGCAGCGGCCGGAGAGAGGAGGAAAAGCTCGTCTGGGCGAGGGTAAACAGTAATTAGGCCCAGAGCGTCTTAGCTGGCCGGATCGGCCTGCTGGGGGTTTAGCAATTTGCTAATTATAGGAGCCGCTTAAAGGTTGATACACCTTTGTGATGCGCTGGCTCGCCGCAGTAGCCTTTTGCGAATTGGAAAGCGCGCCATCGACCCCACCATGAGTAATCCTTTTGAAAGTGATGGGTAAGTAAAACGTATCACGTCCCGATCCGCCTTCAGATAGTAGCCAGGATACTGTAGATCTCCTGGAGAGCTGCTCCCTCTACAAAGGGGCCGACAGATTCCCAACTGCCGTAGATCGAATAAATGGGAGCTGCACACATAAGCAGCTCAAAAAAGTGTAGAGGAGCGATCCTCACCCCGTCATACACGAGACGTTAAAAGGTGTTCTTTGCCGAATGTCCTGGTCTCCGTTCCGGAGCCGACAGGAGGCGGCCTGGCTTTAACGAAAAACTGAAAGCAAGAAATGTAGAAATCTATATATCTTGATATGTAGATTTCTATAAATATAGTTTTATAGAAAAATAGATTTATAGATTTCTATTTTTATAGATTTTATAGAAATCTATGCCGGGAGAAAGGAGGGGCTGTGGGCCGGAAGAACAAGGCGTACTATAAGGACCTTCACCAGCAAGCCTATGAACGGCTCCATGGGATGCTGTCCTTTGGTGAGAGCAAGAAAGAGGCCGTAGCGAACGGCACGAACCAGGAGAAGATCTTTTCCTTCAATACTTACAAAGCGTACTGGAAGCACACGAAGTATTTCCTGAAATACGTCCGGGAGAAATACCCCAAATGCACCACACTCAAGAAGGCCAGGAAGTACGTGAATGAGTGGCTGCAGCAGCGGGCGGATCAGGGGCTTTCCGCCTGGACGGTCCAGCTGGAGGCAAAAGCCCTGGGCAAGCTCTACGGCATTTCTCCGGACGATGAAAACTACTTCAAGCCACCCAAGCGGAACCGGGAGGACATCAATCGGAGCCGTGGGGACCGGGTGCGGGATCAGCACTTCTCCAAGGCCAACAATGACGAGCTGATTAAATTCTGCAGGGGGACGGGCCTCCGCCGGATGGAGCTTGAAAACCTGCGGGGGAAGGATCTGGTGTCCAGGGAGCAGATCGAGGCGGAGATCGCCAGGATCGAGGGCATTCCGGAGGAGCAGCGGACAGCGGCCCTCACAAAGCGGCTTGAAATGCTCCAGGACACGAGGATGTTCCAGGAGGGATACTTCGTCCACGTCCGCAACGGGAAGGGCGGCCGGGAGCGTTTAAGCCCCATCATCGGCAAGAATGCGGAGCAGATCATTGAGCGGATCAGGGAGACGCCGGCGAAGGAAAAAGTCTGGCAGTTCGTTCATCAATGCGCCGACATTCACTCCTACCGGGCGGATTATGCCACGGCCATCTACAAGGCTCACGCCAGGAAGATCGAGGAGATTCCCTATGATAAGATCAACCGGGGAACCGGACGCCGCTATCAGGGGGATGTTTATGTCTGCCGGAAGGATGAAGCTGGGAAGAAGCTGGACAAGGCGGCCATGCTGGTCTGCAGCAAGGCCCTGGGGCATAACCGGGTGGAGGTTGTGGCGAACAACTACATCCGGGGCCTGTAAGGAGGTGCGCTGCTATGAGTGAATTTGTAAAAAAGACCGTAATGGGATATAAGCCGGTTCCTGGCGGCCATTCTGATTCGGAGTGTACCCATGCGATCCTGACGCTGCAGGAGTACAATGAGCTGCTGAAAAAGCTCTCCGCAGCGGAGCAGGACGCCAGAGCTGCCCGGAGGAAAGCGGACAAGGATGTTTTGGCGGTCAAAGAAGATGCCAGCCGGGAGGTGTACAGAGCCTCACAGGAGGCCCAGGAAAGGGTGGATGCTATCCAGGGCGAGCTGGAGGCTGAACGGGCGGAGAACGCCCACCAACGGGCGCTGAACGCCGATTTGCTGCGGATCAGCAGGGAGCGGGCCAATGCGGATCGGAGCCTGAAGCCGAAAAAGGACCGCTGCGGATATGTTGTGATGAATTCGGAAGAGAGAGAAATTAGTTTTAAGGACGGCAGACATCTTCGTAAAGCCAAGCTCTGGGAGACAACGCTCCAGACTCCGTATTCTGTCCAGCTTTCAGAGGCGGTGGTAAGAAAACAGATTGAGGAGGATCTGTTTCCGAAGAATGGTGAATGGCTGGTTGCTCGGATCGGGATAATGGGAAGATTCAATGGCAGCTATGAAAGGATGATGGACGCAAAGGAAGAGCATCCGGAAGACCCGTTTTACAACAGCAATATGGTAATCGCCCAGCAGCAGCACTTGAAGCGGAAGTTTCGCTCGAAGTATTGGGAGATTTCCTTCATGCATACGAAGCCGCTGGGGGATGTTCCGGAGGATCTTCTGCCGTTTGTAAAGTAGCCTGTCCAGGGGGCTTGAACTTCGATCCTGGACAGGCTATAATGACATTCAAAAATAGGGAAAAACTCTATTGATAATATATGCCGTGTAATAGACCTGTGTAGCCCTAAAAAATAGGCAGAATTTTTGGATGTCAAAAAATAGGGAAAAATTCTATTGATAATATATGCCCCCTATAGGGAATCGGCTCATACAAAAACACGAAGAAAAGTTCTCTTTTTCGCGAGAAAGTCGGAGAGGAAAAGGGGGGTGGCGGAGCCAGGGGGGAAAGGGGGAGGTGACTTTCTCTTTAAAGCCCCGAAGGGGCTGCTCTTTGGCTCCCCCTTTCCCCCCTTTCCTGCCCGCAGGCGAATCCCCGCCGCAGCGGTTTTTCTTTTTGCTACTTTTTCTTTTGGAGGTGATCGTATGGCAACAGATCAGCAGGCAGCTATGGAGCGGCTGCAGGATTTGTACCGGGAAAAGAATGAGCATTTGGAGAAGTTGCTGGAGCCGGTCACGCCCTTTGAGTTTTACAGGGAGATCTTTCCGGTGGGCAGCTTTGAGCGGAAGGGCCATTTTGAGGACGAGAAGGGCAACGGGATCGCGGTGACGGTGCCGAAGGCTGCGGGGATTGCCCTGGAGATCAAGGAGGAGGGCAAGGCCAAACGTTACACCATCACCGATGAGCTATCGGAGCTGTCGAAGGTCTTTGATACGGACTTCACCATCATGTCCCCGCTGTCCTACTTTGGGAGGCGGCGGTGCGGTAAGAACGCTCGGTATCTCTATGCCCTGGTCTTTGACCTGGATGGGGTTGGGATGCCCCAACTCCGGGACACCCTCCACCAGATGAACAAAGAAATTATTCCCAAAGCAACCTTTGTTGTAAACAGCGGGACAGGGCTTCACCTGTATTATGTGCTGCAGGACCCGGTCCCTATGTACCCCCACAACCAGAAATGCTTGAAGGAATTGAAGTATTCCCTAACCCGTCAGATATGGAACAGGTTCACCTCCACCATCAAGGAGCCGCAGCTGCAGGGCATTCTGCAGGGGTTTCGGGTGGTTGGCTCCGGCTCCAAACTGGGCAGGGAGTACCCTGTGACGGCCTATCGGCTCGGCGGAAGGGTGACGCTGGAGAAGCTGTTGGAGTTTATCCCAGACAGCAACGGGGAACAGCAGCAGCTTCTGGGCCTCATGCAGAAGGGGCGGCTGTCGCTGGCCGAGGCGAAGGAGAAGTTCCCGGACTGGTACGAGCGGCGGATCATTAGGAAGGAGAGGCGGGGCCGCTGGACGGTCAAGCGGGATCTCTATGACTGGTGGCTGCACCGGATCGGAGACGAGATCAAGGTCGGCCATCGGTTTTATGGCATCATGACTCTGGCGATCTATGCGAAGAAGTGCGGGATCAGCGAGGACGAGCTGCGCCAAGACGCGTTCTCTCTGCTGAAACCCTATGACGATATGAGCATCGAGGACATCAACCACTTTACGAAGGATGATGTGGTGTGCGCCCTGGAAATGTTCAACGAGGACTATGTGACATTCCCCAGGGATGATATTGCGAAGCTCTCCGGCCTGACTATGCCCGTCAATAAGCGGAACTGGCGCAAACAAAGAGATCACTTGCAATTTGCGCGTGGTGTACGGGAGGTTAAAAGAAAAATCGGAGATGTCGTTGCTGGTGGTGGCCGCCCATCAGCCCAGGATCGTGTGTATGAGTGGCAGCGGCAGCACCCGGAAGGACGCAAGGCCGACTGCCACCGGGATACGGGCCTTGATCCGAAGACAATTCGGAAATGGTGGGAGGATACTTTGCTGGAGATATAATTTAAATAAGTTATATAAGAGATATATATTAAATAAAAAGGAGCGGCACGGCCGCTCCTTTTTGTTGAAATGGAAGATCAAAGATTTTTCCTTACAATGTCTGGATTATCCAAGGCATTTTCAAGAATCCGGCTGAGGACGGAGGTATATCCCCGCCCAAGGGATTTCGCCTTTTTGAGAGCCTGGGGGGAGAGCCGCAGCGTGACCGTCTGTTTCCGGCGGCCTTTTCGATTCTCAGCAGAGATCCGCCGAAACTGAGTCAGCTGCTCCGGTGTGAGTTCGGGACAATCCGCGTCCGGAACTACTGGCCTCGCTGCCAGTGCATTCAGCATTTCGATTTGAGAGGGAGTCAACGGCTGATCTGAAGCAATTTCCTTACGGACAATCATAGTAGCGTCTCCTTTCCTGAGAGGTAGCCTTTCGTGCTGATATGAGTCTGATGGTGTCTCCGCGTTCTGTGTATACGACCATGACGATGATGGCAACGCCATTGATCTGGCCTATGGTGATGTATCTATCTTCATCTTCAGAATGTGCTTCATCATAGAACTCTATTCTGTTTTCGTCCTGGAAAACAAGTGCTGCGGTGCTAAAATCAATACCATGTTTGGAGAGATTGGTTTTTTCTTTGTTATCATCCCACTCAAATTGCATTTGCATCATCTCCAGTCCCCCTATAGTATATCAAAGTGTAATACAAAAAGCAACACACCACATCAAAAATATCGCAGCCGAAAGGCTGCGACATTTTTCTCTTGATATACGATAAATACACGATATAATATATATAAGTTAAATAAAGCAAATAGCTGAAATAACTTATATACAAGGAGAGAAGCACAGTGAAGGTCATTGCAATTGCAAACCAAAAGGGCGGCGTGGCGAAGACAACTACCACCCACAACCTGGGCGCTGCGCTGGCAGCGGCCGGGAAGAAGGTGCTGCTCGTTGATCTGGATAGCCAGGCCAGCTTGACGATCAGCGTTGGCCTGGAGCCGCTGGAGGCGGAGTGCACCATCGTGGACGTGCTGCGAAAGGACGGGGTGCCGATCCAGGATTGCATCCAGCAGATCAGCGACCGGCTGCATATCGTCAGCTCCATCATCGACCTGGCTCCCATGGAGATGGAGCTGCTGTCCCGAGCCAGCCGGGAGAAAATCCTGGATCGGGCGTTGAAGCCAGTCAGGGGGGAGTATGACTATATCCTCATAGACTGCCCGCCGCAGCTCTCCATCCTGACGATCAATGCCCTGTCCTGTGCCGATGGGGTGGTGATTCCGGTCAAGACGGATTACCTGGCTTACCGGGGCCTGACGCAGCTGCAGGACAGCATCCAGGAGATCCAGGAACTTATCAACCCGGAGCTGAAGGTCCTGGGCGTCATTGCGACACTGTACGATACCAGGGTGTCGGATGATCGGGAGATCCTGGCGCTGCTGAAGAGGGAATACAACCTGCTGGGCGTGGTGAAGCGGCTGGCCGTGGCCAAGAAGGGCCTGTACGACGGCCGGGCTGCCGTGGAGCAGGCTCCGGAGAGCCAGATCGCCCAGGAGTACACGGCTATTGCAAAAATGCTGATCGACGGAAAAGAAAGACGGGAGGAACTGTACCATGAGTAACCTGCAGGAGCGGGAGAGCCGCAGAAAGGCATCCATCGTTGGGAGCATGATTGAGAAGCCGGCCGAAAAGGCTGCCGGCTCCGGCGGCCGGGGACGGCCGAAGGAGGAAGGCCGGGAGCTGAAGAAGCGGATCAGCCTCTCGGTGCTGCCCAGCTTGTACGAGGATATTCAGAAGATTGCCTATGTGCAGCGGCGCAGCGTGAGCGAGCTGATCGGAGATCTGCTGGAGGGCTACCGTGCGGAGCATGAAGTAGAAATTCAGGGGTACAGAGACCTCAAAAAAGAATAAAAATTGCCGGAGGCAATCATAGATTGCCTAAATGTAAACCGCTTGCGGTTTACATTTATATGGTATTGGAGAAAATGGAGATATAAAAATGAGTCTAGCAGAAAGATTAATCAAATTACGAAAAGAAAAAGGACTGACTCAATTAAATCTTGCAGAAAAGCTAAATGTTTCTCGGCAAGCTGTTTCAAGGTGGGAAGCTGGTATTGCGATTCCATCGACTGAAAATCTGAAATATCTAAGCGATCTTTATGGAGTTTCAGTTGATTTTTTATTTAATGGCAGCGAGGAAGGATTGGGTTCTGAAAAAGAAAGAACTTCAGGAAAAAAAGAGCCAAGAAAGAAAGCAGTCTTAAGGGGGGGTATAGTAGCCGTTTGTATATTGATAGCAGCAATCGCCTTAGTCTGTACTTTGTCTATATTTGAGGAGCCTGAAGATGTGTCGATCGGCGAAATCCCTGAAAGAAGTTGGGATAGGACTTCAGGAGGCTTTGCAATTGATTGGTAATTGATGATGAGACCTGCTAAGTTTTGTCAAGAAGAAAAAGCAAACATTGTAAGTAGCTGAAAAT
>ENA-OOWK01001490-OOWK01001490.1-human-gut-metagenome-genome-assembly--contig:-NODE-1490-length-11199-cov-2.609027_pt1 | contig 11199 bp, 9 predicted proteins | sample MGYA00241405_ERZ501317 | MGnify/ENA primary metagenome ERZ501317 (study PRJEB25962, sample SAMEA1972440) | human gut metagenome | biome: human gut; feature: human-associated habitat; material: faeces... | reverse complement strand
CAAGTTCCGTATCGTTCGCTTGTGTGCAAGCACAAAAGCTCATTCGCTGCACTGCTCCTCCTCTTCCCCAAAAGTCTCCGACTTTTCGGGAACCCCTATACGAGCGAGCGCCTGATGTACTGCGGTGCATTGGGACAGCACAGCGCCTGCCGACAAGCAGGAGTGCCTGTTGGAACTTTAACACGGAGAAAGCGGCAAGCAAAAAATTATTTTAAGAAAGGAAGAAAAAGGATATGGAAAACAGATTTATCCGAGCCGAAGATGTGGCTCAGGAACTAAACGTATCAAAACCTTATGCATATAAACTCATCAGACAATTAAATGAGGAATTGAAAGCAAAGGGCTTTATTACGATTGCAGGGCGTGTAAATCGCCAGTATTTTTACGAAAGGCTCTACGGAGCAGGAAAGGGGGAAATGTAAATGCCGGTATTTAAGAATGAAGATAACGGTACTTGGTATGTGATGGCAAGGTATGTGAACTGGAAAGGGGAACGCAAGCAGAAATGCAAGCGTGGCTTTGCTACCAAACGAGAAGCACAGGAATGGGAAAGAATGTTCAAATTGCAGACTTCTTCAGACCTTGATATGAGTTTTGAAGCCTTTACGGAGCTTTATATCAATGATGTGAAGAACCGTTTGAAGGAAAACACGTGGCTTACCAAAGAGCATATCATACGCACAAAGATACTTCCGTATTTCGGGAAACTGAAAATCAGCGAGATTTCCACAAAGGAGATTATTACTTGGCAGAATGAAATGCTTGCCTATCGTGATGAGAAGAAAAAGCCTTATTCACAGACGTATCTGAAAACGCTGCACAATCAGTTGTCCGCCATTTTCAATCACGCTGTCCGCTACTATGAACTGCGTTCCAATCCTGCGGCAAAGGTGGGAAATATGGGACGTGAGGAACACAAGGAAATGCTGTTCTGGACAAAGGAAGAATACAAGAAATTCTCTTTTGAGATGATGGACAAGCCTGTTTCCTTTTATGCGTTTGAAATGCTTTACTGGTGCGGTATCCGAGAGGGCGAGCTGTTAGCTTTGACTCCGGCAGATTTCAACTTTGATAAGGAAACAGTCACAATCAATAAATCCTATCAGCGTTTGAAAGGGCAGGATGTGATTACTTCTCCGAAAACGAAAAAGAGCAACCGCACGATTAAAATGCCGAAGTTTCTGTGTGAGGAAATGAAAGAATATCTCGGTATGCTTTACGGATTGAAGAAGAAAGACCGTATCTTTACGGTGACGAAAAGCTATCTTCATCACGAGATGGACAGAGGGGCAAAGGCGGCAGGCGTGAAGCGTATCCGCATTCACGATCTCCGTCACAGCCACATTTCACTCTTGATTGATATGGGCTTTTCTGCGGTGGCGATTGCTGACCGAGTTGGTCACGAAAGTATTGATATTACTTATCAGTACGCACACCTCTTTCCGTCAAAGCAGATTGAGATGGCAGAAAAATTAGATGATTTAGGGAAAGGAGATTTTGAAAATGTCAGCTAAGAACAGAGATAACAAAAATCGTTGGAGGAATATCACAGTAGGGTTTCGAGTATCGCCCGAAGAAAACGAACTCATTAACAGAGCTGTAGCTCTATCAGGATTGCCAAAACAGGAGTATTGTTACCGCCGTTGCTTAAATCAGGATGTGGTGGTACAGGGCAATCCGAGAGTGTATAAGGCGTTGAAAACGGAATTTGCCACAGTCCTTGCGGAACTGAAAAGGATTGAAGCAGGAAAAGGTGTGGATGATGAACTGCTGAGTGTAATAGAACTGATTTCCATTATTCTCGGCGGTTTGAAAGGAGAGGATGCGAATGGAGAATAAAAAAGAAATGACTATTCCAAATGTATCTGCGGCAACAGATGCGGAACAGTCACTTTCCAAATGTACTGACAATAGTATAGTCAATCAGGATACGGATTTCAAGGGGTACGAGCAATCTTTTGAAGAAATGCAAAGGGAAATACTCAGACAGTTAGACCCTTCCTATCTGAAAACAGTATCAATGACAACGCTGTATGATACGGTGTTTGAGGTTCAGACACCACTTATCGACGGTCTGCTCCAAAGGGGAACTTACCTTTTCGTAGGTTCCCCGAAAGTGGGAAAGAGCTTTATGATGGCACAGCTTGCCTATCATATCAGCACAGGCACACCGCTTTGGGAGTATAAGGTGCGTAAGGCAACGGTGCTTTATTTTGCCCTTGAAGATGATTACCCACGTTTGCAGAAGCGATTGTTTCAGATGTTCGGTGCAAAGGAGACAGGCAATCTGTATTTCGCAACGGAATGTAAAACGGTCAATGGCGGACTGGAAGAACAGATAAGAGGGTTTATGAGGGAACACCCAGACACAGGCTTGATTATCATAGACACCTTAAAGCGTGTGCGTGAAGCAGGCGGAGCAGATTACAGCTACGCAAGTGATTATGATGTTGTGGCAAGGCTGAAAGCGTTGGCAGACAGTTACAAGGTTTCAATGCTTATTGTTCATCATACACGCAAACAAAAATCGGAAGATATATTCGATATGATTTCAGGCACGAATGGTCTGATGGGTGCGGCAGACGGTGCATTTGTTCTCAGTAAGGACAAGCGTACTTCCAACAATGCCACACTTGATGTTGCTGGCAGAGACCAGCAGGATATGAAAATCCATCTTGTAAGGGACAGCGAGCGATTGGTGTGGAACTTTGCAAAATCGGAAACGGAGATGTGGAAAGAACCGCCCGAACCTCTGCTTGAGAAGATAGCGGATACGCTCTTTTCGGAAAGTGACAGATGGGAAGGAACTGCTTCGGAACTTTGCGAAAGGCTTGCGGTGGATATAAAGCCGAATGTACTTTCTTTAAGGCTCAGTATCAACGCAAGCAGGCTGTTTCGTGATTACGGTATCCGTTATCAGAACAGCCGCACACACGACGGAAGAAAGGTTTCACTTTGGAAAGAAACCGAGCAGACGGCGTGACAAACGGTGTCAAAGGTGTCAATGTTTTTGAGAGCAGCACGCTGTGAAAAACATTGTCACCATCGTCACACTTTGACACCGGATAAAGTTTAGGGGAGTGTGCAGAGAGTGCCTTTTCAAAGGCGGCTCTTTGGTCTCGCCTGCTGGCTCGGTCGGTTCGCAGGCGTGTGTGCCACCGGCACACGCTCACCCCTCGGAGAGCCTTCGGAGAACGCAAAACCTGTTTACAGGTCGCATTTTTGATGGGTGTACCCGTCAAAAGTGCTTTTGCGTTACTTTTGACAAAAGTAACAAAACCTGAGAATGTTGAAATTTACAGATGGGAGATGAAAAAATGCAGAGAACGATAAGTGCAATGGTCGGTAAAGGCTCGGTCAATCACAATAGCCGAAAGTTCCGAGCAGAAAATGTAGACGGAACTCGTACTCATCTCAATATCGACTACTGCAATGAAAATATAAAGACAGTTTATCACGAATTGTTTGATGAAGCATTGGAAAGATACAATGCCAAGCAGATAAGGTCAGACCGAAAGATAAAAGATTATTATGAAAAAATCCGAAGTTCCAAGCAGGAAAAACCGTTCCACGAAATCATTTTACAGGTGGGCGGTAAGGGAAATATGAACGCCGATACGGAAAACGGAGAACTGGCAAAGCAGATTTTAGATGAATACTATCAGGGTTTTCAGGAGCGAAATCCACAGCTTCGGGTGTTCTCGGCTCATCTGCATATGGATGAAGCTACACCACATCTGCACATAGATTTTGTACCTTTTACCACAGGCAGCAAGCGTGGACTTGATACAAGAGTGTCACTAAAGCAGGCTCTTGCAACGCAAGGTTTTAAGGGCGGCAGTCGTGGCGATACGGAGTGGTCGCAATGGATACAGTCCGAAAAAGAACAGCTTGCGGCGGTGATGGAACGTTATGGGATTGAGTGGGAACATTTAGGCACACACGAAAAACATCTTTCTGTTTTGGATTATAAAAAGCAGGAAAGAGAAAAAGAAGTGGCGGCATTAGGTGCGAAAATCGAGCAGAAACAGATTGAATTTGATGTGTTGTCGGAACGAGTATTGAACTATGATAAGGCAAAAGACGAGCTGTCAAATCTTGAAATAGAGCTTGATACTGCACCGAAATATCAGTTGCCAGAACCAGAGAAATTTATGACTGCAAAGGCATATAAAACCAAAATGGCAGAGCCGGTTGTAAGGAAATTGAAGCAACTTGTCAAAACGGTGCTTGCCCGCTGCTTTGAGGGGTGGGACAACTATCATAGGCTGAATACAGCGAATGCACAGTTATACCGCACCAATCAGCGTTTGGAGAAAGTCAATGAAAGATTGACCGAAGAAAACAAAATCCTAAAAGCAGAAAATAAAGATTACAGCCTGCTCCGTAAGGTTTTTGGTCGCAAACAGATAGATGATTTGTTGGAGCAGGCAAGAACAGTTAAAGGTCGCAAGCGTGATAATACACGATCACGATAGACAAAAATCACAGGAGGAAAAGGAAAATGACAAAGACAATTTTTGAAGAAATGGGCGGAACTTATAGACAGGTGGGTGATTATTTATTGCCGAACATCACAGTACCAGCCGAAGAAGAAATAGAGCCGATTGGTTTATGGGGGAAACGACATGCAAGGCATTTAAAGGAACACTATAAAGTGTTATATATGAACCTGCTGACAAGCGGAAAGCTGCATAGTTATCTTGCAGAAGTCGATAAGCAAGCAGAGGATATGTTTCTTCGACTGGTAAAGGAATATGCCGACAGACAAGATGTGACGGAACAATTAAAGAAAGATAATCCCTACGAATGGATTGGAAGAATGAATAATATTCAGGCTTGTGTGAGGGAAGTTGTAGGAACGGAGTTGATTTACACATAAGCGTTTTACGGTATGGTGCTCCTGCGTTTGCTGGAGTGCTGTGGTTGTGGTTGTAAAGAGGTTGTGAAAGATTGAATTTCGTAATGGTTGGATGTATAATTAGGAAGTGAAAATTTTAATTTGCACTTCCATAAGGTGAAATGTATTGACACAAAAAATACAGTATGATAGTATTGCCATTAGAAGAAAGAAAGGCACATTTTGTGTAAGGTGAGGAAATGATTAATAGATAATTTGATTTAAGTAAGACACATATAGTTATTGAGCCTGTAGAGAATAGGTTTGTTTTGTGTACGCTTAAGTTGGATTATCGCAAGAGGCATTTCCTTTGTTTTCCTTTTGGAAAAGAAATAAGGGTCTATTTAGCGAGTCTATTTTTGCGTATGCAAAAAAGACTCGTTTTTGTGTGTTCAAAATAATAATTGGCTCAGACTTCGAAAAGGAGAAACTTTAATGTTGCAGATAAAAAAATTAAATTTAACACATAAAAAAGACCTGAGAATAATTCTTAATGATTTCAACCTTGTGCTAAATGATGGAGATAAGGCAGTTATTATTGGAGAAGAGGGAAATGGGAAATCGACATTAATGAAGTGGATATACAATCCGTCGCTTGTAGAAAACTATATAGAAGCAGATGGGGAAAGGATAATGGGACACGAACGTCTTGGTTATCTTCCGCAGGAGATGCTCGATGAAGATAAGGAAAAAACAATATACGAATATTTTTCTGAAGAGGAAATATTCTGGGAGAAAACGCCTAAAGAATTGTCTGTTATTGCGGGAAAATTTGGAATGAAAAATGATTTTTTCTACAGTAACCAGACAATGGGTAGTCTTTCAGGAGGCGAAAAAGTCAAGACACAACTTATGAGGCTTTTCATTCGCGATGTTTCTGTGCTGTTGTTGGACGAACCTTCCAATGACATCGACATTGCGACGCTTACATTACTGGAAAAAATCATAAATGACTGGAAGCACATTGTGCTTTTTATTTCACACGATGAAACGCTGATAGAGCGTACTGCCAACATGGTGATACATATCGAGCAGATTATACGAAAAACAAAGGCGAGATATACCGTGGCAAAGCTTCCCTATAGACGCTATGTGGAAGAACGGCTTCATAAATTTGAAATCCAAAAACAGCGGGCACTGAGTGACCGTAGGGAGAAAAAGATTCGCGATGAAAAATATCAAAGAGTTATGCAGAGTGTACAAGGTGCATTAAGAAGTTGTACCAGACAAGCACCGTCTGTTGCCAAAAACTTAAAGGACAAAATGCATACGGTTAAGGCAATGGAACGAAGATTTGAAAAAGAAGATGAAAATATGACTCAGATGCCGGAACAGGAAGAAGCAATCTTTGTCAAATTAGGGGATGAAAACTCACACATTCCCGCAGGAAAAACGGTCATAGAATATGAACTTTCAAAGCTTGTGACTCCGGATGGCAAAAGAATTTTAGCAGAAGGAATTCATTTAAAAATAAAAGGTTCAGAAAAAATCTGTATGATAGGAGCCAACGGGGCAGGAAAAACGACTCTTCTAAAAAAGATAGCGGAAGAACTCCTAAATCGGAATGACATTAAAGCAGAATATATGCCTCAAACTTATGAAGACCTGCTGGATTTGGATGTTACACCGGTTGATTACCTTGATAAAACAGGAGATAAAGAAGAGCGTACAAGAATTAGAACATACCTTGGTTCACTTAAATACACACCAGATGAAATGGAGCATCCGATTCGGGAGTTATCAGGCGGACAAAAGGCGAAAGTGCTTCTCTTGAGGATGAGCTTAAGTGGTGCAAATGTTCTTATTCTGGATGAACCGACAAGAAATTTTTCACCATTGTCCGGTCCGGTAATAAGAAAAATGCTCCGAGAATTTCCGGGGGCTGTCATTAGCATTTCTCACGATAGAAAGTATATTGAAGAGGTGTGCGATAAAATATATCAGCTAAATCCTAATGGATTACAGCTAATTGGTGATTGATAACAAAAAGGATGAAAGACTGACAAATTTCAGGCTTTTAGTGAGTTGGAAAGCATACAAAGATTTGAATTTGGAGGATAGATTATGGTACGTACAGAAGATGCATGTGAAATTATAAAATATGCTTTGCAAAACGAAATTAAAGTATATTTAGATGGCGGATGGGGTGTTGATGCACTTCTTAAAAGAGAATCAAGAATACACAATGATATTGATTTGTTTGTTGAACTGAAACATTATCATGATTATATTTATGTGATTAAGCAGCATGGATTTGAGGAAGTAAATACTGATTATACAACGGATGGTCATACTGTCTGGAAAGATGATAAACAAAGAATCATTGATTTACATTGTTTTGAATTTACAGATGACGGAATTGTTTATGAGGGAGATATATTTCCATCAAAAACTTTTTCCGGTATTGGAAAAGTTGGAGATATAACTGTTTCTTGTATTGAACCATTGAGTCAGGTAATGCTTCATTTGGGATATGAACACGATAAAAATGATGTGCATGATGTGATGCTGTTGTGTGAAACATTTCAAATAGCAATACCAGATGAATATAAGGAAAAGTAAAATTTCAGTTTTGTGTTGAATCTCTAAGCAAAATAGCTTATAATTTGACATGCTACATATAGTTATTATCCACAGTTATCGAGTAGGTGTTATCAATGCCGATAACAAAATGATAACATTAGCTCGTATAGGCAGGATAATATGGATATATCAAATAATCAAAAGCACCACGAATACGACAGAGAATAACTCTTAATCAAAATTGATTAGGCTTTGTCGTGGTAGATAATCCAAATGATGGAGCACCGAAACGACTATTATCTAAAAAACGATAATATTAGCTTACGTCGACAGAATACAGAATAATAAAGATAAGCTCTTAATGAAGAAAGAGGAAAAGAAAAATGAGTAGTGGTTTTCAAAATCCAATAACAATAAAGGATGCAATAGATAAAATTCATAGTCGCCAATTTCTCTTGCCAGCAATACAAAGGAAGTTTACTTGGAGCAGTGCACAAATAGAAATGCTGTTTGATAGCATTCTCCAAGGGTATCCAATTAATTCTTTTATGCTATGGAAGATTTCTGATAGTAATATTAAAAGTGGATATAAGTTCTATGAGTTTCTCACCTCATTCCGGGAGTTCTTCGCAGAAAACAATACGGATATTGATACAAAAGGAGTGCCCGATTTTGAGGCGGTTATTGATGGACAGCAAAGATTAACAAGTCTGTATATTGGACTTCGAGGAACTTATGCATATAAAATGCCAAGAAAATGGTGGAAAGATACGGAAGATTGCCTTCCGACAAGAAGGTTGTATTTGAATCTTGGTGTGCCAGTTAAACAACAGTATGACAATCAGAAGGCATTTGACTTCAGATTTTTAAGCAAAAGTGACCTTGAAAAATTCAATAAAACTCAGAACACTTCTATTTGGTTTGAAGTAGGACAGATTCTTGATTTGGATAGTACAAAAAAAGTTATGCGATATCTATCAGATAATAATTTGACAGATAATGATTATGCATATGATACATTGTCTACATTATATGAGGCTATTCATGTAAAACCCTTGATAAATTATTATTTGCAGGAAGAGCAAGAGCCTGATAAAGTATTGGATATTTTTATTAGAACAAATAGTGGTGGAACACCGCTTTCATTTTCTGATTTGCTTATGTCGATTGCATCGGCAAATTGGAAAAAGATTGATGCAAGAAAAGAAATTGAAAGCGTTGTGAAAGAAGTTTATGGTATTGGTCGCCCAGGATTTTTAATCGACAAAGACTTTGTATTAAAAACTTGTTTGGTTTTGTTTATAGACAATATTAAATTTCAACTTAAAAACTTTACATATGAAAATGTTCAATTGTTTGAAACAAACTGGGATAAAGTTAAGAAGAGTATTGTTGCAGCCTTTACCTTATTTGAAAAATTAGGTTTTAACAATAATACGTTTAGAGCCAAAAATGCAGCCATCCCTATTATTTATTACATTTACTATAAAGGACTTCAAGACACAATTGTTAAAGCTACCTATGATGCAGAGGATAAAAAAGCTATTACCAGGTGGCTCACTCTTACTTTCATTAAGTCTATTTTTGGCGGTCAGACAGATAGCGTATTGGTTACAATGAGAAAAGTTCTTAAAGAAACTGATAATAAGCAATTTCCTGCGCAGGAATTAATGGATGCATTCAAGAATGATCCTGCAAGAAATTATAGCTTTGATGACGAATTTCTTGACGGATTATTAGAGGCTCAAAAGGACAGCAACGACGCATTCTATGTACTGCATCTTTTATATCCAAATCTTGACTATTTCAATCAAGATTTTCATCAAGATCATTTGCATCCGGCAACAACATTTTATGATCCCAATAAGTTTGTTGCATCTATTCCAGAAAACGATAGAGAATTTGCAGCTGATGTTAAGAACTGGAATAGTGTGTCTAATCTGCAATTGTTAAATGGATTATTGAACGAGTCAAAGAAGGATACTTCTTTAGCTGATTGGGTTGCAAAAAACAATATAGAAAAGAAGTCTTTATTCGTACATGATAGTACCAGTTTGGAAGTTAAGGACTTCAAAAACTTCATTATAGAAAGAAGAGCAATCTTGAAGGAACATTTGAAGAGGATAATTGGCTAGAATTGAATTGTTGAGGAAATGATAAATCAACTTGATTTTTTAAGCAAAATCTCCTATAATTTCACTCAGCGTATTTTGCTATTATCCATAGCTACAGGGTAAGTGTTATCAACCCCGATAACAAACTGATAACATTAGCCCATATAGGCAGGATAATATGGATACATCAAATAATCAAAAACACCACGAATACGACAGAGAATAATCCCTAAACAAAATTGATTAGGCTTTGTCGAGTGGGAATAAATTGAAAAGCTCTGAAAACCCAGTAATAATGCGGGTTTGTAGGATTTCAAAACCCTTGTTGATAAGATTTTGATAAGATTACACTTGAACACCTTTATCGGATATATCAAGTGGTTTGTGGGTAAAGAGTAATTTCTGAAGGCTCACAAAAACTCCATATTAGCATTAAACCCCGTACTGACGGATTAAAGTCAGTACGGGGTTTTTGTCGTTTCTTTATAAAAATCAATAGCAAATAATTTATGGGTTTTTAAAGAATGCAAAAAATGAGTTGTGAAAAAAGAATTCAAAAAGGCAATATGTAGAAAGGTAAATGATTCTAAGTGGTTGGATAATGTGCGGAAATTTGCTTTTTATAGAAGTTTTCCGATCCATTCTCCTATTAATGCACCTATAGCCATTGAAAGGAATGTCCAAATAATTTGAATCCACCAAGTATCCTTGCAGTAATTTAAAATTCCCTGAATTGATACGCCGTAAATCTCCTTCCATTTTGAGTTTACTTTTAGAGTGTTATTAATGGTTCTGTTAAGAATGTTGGCAAAGACATCTACTTTGCGCAATGTAGACATATGTAATTTAACATACTCCTTATTGGCAAAAGCGTCAGCCTCTTGTTGACCGTTAAGATAATCTTTAGCTTTAATTCCATTCTGTTCTAAAAGTTTTTCCATACGAGGATGTCCAGCATATCCAACACCATAGCAATTTATGAGTTGACGAGCAAGATCGATTTTCTTACCATCAGGAATTTTGTATGGATTACCACCCAAAACTGAATATCTATGCTCAATAGCCTTAAAACCATAGTTCATATCTCGCATATTCCAATGAATCCAGAAGAAGTTACTATGTTCTTTGGCATATTCAAAAAACTCATCCAACATCTTTCTTTCCAATTCATCGTAATGACTCTCGATGTCATTGATTTGAATGCCAGATTTTTCAGCTACCTTATGAATAGAAAAAGAATCTGTTTGTGCAGTAGCATAGTCATATACCGCAATAGAAGTTATGCGAGGTGTGTGTCCATCCTTAATATCATAAAAACTTTCACAGGAATAGTGAATGATCAGATAGTTTTGAGGATTTGCATCAATTTCAGCAAAAAGCTTTCGAGCGTTGCTGTGCCGTGTGTATTGCATTTAATTGTCCTCCTTAAATGCTTTGATCAGCATATCGCTCAAGTCTTGCGATGGAACTTTCGCCCAATGCTGCGTAGTATCTTTTTCGGGATAAGTATAGCGCCACTCATCGTATTGCTCTTTAGAAATCTCGCTGTTTCTGTATTTTTCAGCCTGTTCTGCCCAAGCAGTAAGCATTTGGAAAACAGAGTGGTCAACATTCGGCTTGTTACCGTCAAAGACGATATGTACTTCGTTTTCGTTCTTTTCC
>ENA-OOWK01001476-OOWK01001476.1-human-gut-metagenome-genome-assembly--contig:-NODE-1476-length-11277-cov-2.056229_pt1 | contig 11277 bp, 12 predicted proteins | sample MGYA00241405_ERZ501317 | MGnify/ENA primary metagenome ERZ501317 (study PRJEB25962, sample SAMEA1972440) | human gut metagenome | biome: human gut; feature: human-associated habitat; material: faeces... | reverse complement strand
TTTTTTAATTTCCGATATGAACAATGGTGTTGCTGGGAATCAGGATTTTGTCAGAAACACAGTAGCGGACAAACAGCTTTTTGCATTCGTCCAGAAAGTAAAGATAGCATGGGTCATCTTTTTGAGGGGAATAAGAGGAAGAAAGACACCAATGGAGAAACTTTTCCATCGATACAAATTGGTCGTTTGAAAAAGTAAGGGTATGTTCATGCGAATGGAAAAAGGAAAGCACTTCTTTTCCACTAAGGTTTAACCCGTTGTGAAATCCTGAAAACCGTCTTCCTAAAATTCGGGTACAGATTTCCTGATAGTCTTGGATAATCGGGGAATCAGTGTCCTTTGTGTTCCATATCAAAAGAATTTTACCGTTTGGTCGTAAGATCCGGTCACACTCTGCCCTAAAAGAGACACTGTCAAACCAATGGAAGGATTGCGCACAGGAAACCAAATCAACACTGTTGTCCGAAAGGGGAATATCTTCCGCAGTGCCTGAAACAGGGGTAAACAGCCGAGAGTCCAGCTCTTCTGCCACTAAGGAAAGCATGGAAGGGGCAGGTTCTATCCCGTATACGTGAAAACCGCAATCAATCAGCAAACGGGAAAAAATTCCTGTTCCACACCCGATATCAGCAGCCTGAGGATGAGTTGTATGGGGAAAAACGAGTGTGTGCAAGACAGATTTTAGTTGATCGGGATAGGAAGAACGGCCTTTTTGATAAGACGAAGCCTTTCCTGCAAAATTTTGATTTTCCTGCATAAAAACACCACCAATTCTTTTTTCAGTATAGCAGAATTGGTGTCATAAGTACAGCTGCCTTACAGCAGGGAAGAACCTTCTCTGGCAATCTTAAAATCAATCATCTGTGCAACCACACTTTCCAGTACATCGTCCATCATGGAAAAATCCATTGCAGAAAGATAAATCTGCTCCAACTGATCGTGCAGTTCTTTGTTTTCTGATAACAGATATACAGCTTGTGCAATCATCTGGGTTGCGGCTTTTTGATTAAAGGAAAGTCTCTTTTTGTGTCGGCGCAGAGAATCGAGATCCAGAAAACGTTTTGCATGAATGTGGCGCTGGCTGATCAACGTAGGCTGATCTATCAGTCCGGAAAGGTCGTGGAAGCGATTTTCGGTCAGGAAAGCAAGACCAAGTTCCGGTAAAATCAGGTGATCGATTTTGGTATGGGGTGAAAGCGGGCAGTAACAGGTAATGACGTCCTGACCGTTTTCCAGCGCATGAGAGCGGAGAGCGGACAGAAACAGGGAAGATGCAGCACCCCAATCATCAGAGATAAAACAAATATCCTGACAAAGCGAGCGGACAGTGGAAGCAAGGCTTACAATTCCCTCTGCGTTGATGGCGCTTAAAAAACGGACCTTTTCTTTTCCACGACCGGACTTTTTCGGGAAGTTTTTATAGGAAAAATGTTTTGCATAAGCATTTAGTTTTTGCGGATTTAAGCTGCTCAATGCAATGCGATGGGAGTCGTTCAAAAAGCTTTTGGCAGCGGCAAGACAATCGATTGCCTGAGAGTAATTTTTGGAAGTGGTCTGGGAAATCAAACGTATGGTTTCTCCATAAGGTTTTATTTTTAATGGATCAAGAAAATCGCCAAAGGACAGGATACTTTCTGAAAGTCCGGGATACTTTGGTTCCAATGCATGAGGAGCGGTAGCATCTGCAATCGAGACTTTCCATTCCGGAAAGATGACCGCATCTAGAGAATCCGGATCGGAGGAGCATGGAATCTGTTCCATCAATGGACAGCGATTTTCAAACACAGTAGCAAGCCGCTTCATAAAGGAAGATTTTCCACATCCGGGACCTCCTTTGATGTAAAAGGTATGCCACTGAGGATCACCATAATCCAGCTGATCAAAACGAGAAACAAATCCCTGCGGGGAATTGGAGCCCAGAAAAAAACGAATCGGTGCAGTTTCAGACATAACGAAGACCTCCTTGCAAAATCACGAGCTTATTACAGTATAGAAATTGCAGGGAGAAAAGGTGCGGAAAATCCATGCTTCGATCAGAAAAAGAAAGAAGAACAAAAGGAAAAGTTTTTGTTTTGATTTTTGTATGCCGCAAAAAAAGGTGCGTATACTAATCAGGAAAGATTTGATACCAGCTTTTAGAAAGGCGATGATTTGATTGAAAAACTTAAATGATCTGCTGGCAAAAGATGCAAAAGCAAAACAGTTTTTTCTAACCCTTCCCGAAAATGCGCAGGGGGCACTAATTCAGAGCACCAATCAGATCCACAATATGGATGAACTTTACCTCCATGCCTGCCAGGCAATGGAGTCCCATGCCTGTGAGGCAATGAAGTCCCATGCCTGTCAAGCGATGGAATCCCATCCTCATCCCAATATGAAAAAGAGATAATAAAAAAAGGCTCTTTTAAGAGCCTTTTTTTTCATAGCTTTGTTCCGGATTGCCTTCCGGTTCCGGGTCGACCGGATATCGTTCATTTGGAGGGCGCTGGTTACTTTTAAACCAGCGCTGAAAGGTGTGCGAAAAATCAAATCCGTTTCGTTTATCCAGTTTAGAAGGAAGAAGAAAATTCAGTACCAGACTGAAAATAACACCGATACCGGTGTCAATTACGCGGGCGATGGTGTAGCCGATGTAGGTATTGACCGGCTGAGTAAATAGAACAACAAAATAAATAACAGCTCCCGGCTGGATGGCAGTAGTTGCTCCGGACAAGATGTGAAGATAAAGCAGACATAAAAGTCCCAGAACAAGGTAAAATTCTTTTGGAATTCCAAGGGGATGATGGTAGTAGAGCCAGTAGAATGGAATTACAATCAATCCCCCGAATAATGTACCGACAAAGCGATTAAATCCAAATTTGAATCCTTCGTGGAAATGATTGCCCATAGCGTAAACCGCTCCGATACAGGCAAAACAGGCATTGCGTCCACCAAGCAGATAATCATAGGTTAGAGTGACCAACAACACCGAGAGTAGTGTTTTGATTACCCGCATGCCGATTTTGGGAGGATGATAGTGTGTTGTATGTTCCATACTGATTCTCCTTGCAGCTTTAAGAAAAGAAACTCTGATATAAGTATAACAATTCAATAAATAAATTACAATAAAAATAAAGTTTTTTGTAAATATTTTATATTATTTGCTGCAAGGTTTAGGAAAAAGGTTTAGAAAAAATGTAAAAACTTACGTTAATAACTTATAAAAAAGGGTCCTGCGTTAACAGGACCCAAAAAAGAGATGATCTTTTAGTTACAGCCGCCACAGGAAGCGCAATTTCCGGTGCAGGAGGATGTCTCCTGATTGCCGTAAATCTTTTCTTTCATGGCAAGAGCGGTTGGTGTGGTAGCTACACCGCCCAGAGCGGTTTCACGCAGGGAAGAAGGCAATGCTTTGCCCACTTTGTACATTGCTTCCACTACCTCATCAAATGGGATCTCGCTGAAGATGCCGCTGAGTGCAAGGTCTGCACTGACCAGAGCGTTTGCAACGCCGGAAGCGTTACGTTTTGCACAAGGCATTTCAACCAGTCCTGCTACCGGGTCACAAACAAGACCCATAATGTTCTGCATAGCGATTGCAGCAGCATCAAATGCCTGAGCAGGAGTACCGCCGAGCATTTCAACGATTGCAGCAGCAGCCATCGAAGCAGCGCTTCCGCATTCTGCCTGACATCCGCCTTCTGCGCCCGAAACAGTAGCTTTCTTTACAATCAGCTGACCGATACCGGACGCGGTTGCAAGAGCTTCCAGAACCTGCTGATGTGGGATGTCATATTTTTCTGCAACGGTGAGCAGAGAACCTGGAAGGATACCGCATGCACCGGCAGTTGGAGCAGCAACGATCAGTCCCATCGATGCATTGACTTCCAGACAGGAGAGTGCATAGGCTGCACCGCGGATGATGGTATTGTCACAGATGCTGGAGCCTTTTTTGTAGTATTCCCACATTTTCTTTGCGCTGCCGCCGGTCAGTCCGCTCAGAGAACGGATTTCTTTTTCCAGAGCATCGTGAGCGGAATTGTACATGATCTGATAGCGTTCTTCCAGCATCGAAAAAATTTCTTCACGGCTGATCTCGGAAATTTCGGTTTCGTTTTTGATTACCAGGTCACAGATGCGCATGTCTGTGCCATCAAGCTGAGCAAGTATTTCCTTGGCAGAGAAGTACATAATAAACGTTCCTTTCGAAAAATGGATTAAGGTCGATAAATGCTTAGATCACGCGTTCCATCGTTACAACACTGTGGACAGCAGACATGCTTTCCAGCTCGCGTTTTACTGCTGCACTGATTGGAGAATCGGTTTCGATCATGGTAACAGCAGATTTACCTTTGTTCTCACGAGAGTTGAGAACAGTAACGATGTTGACCTGATTGATTGCAAGAATCGAGGTGATATGGCTGATAATGCCAAGGCGGTCGGTGTGGTTGATTACAACAGCCGGATATTTTCCGGAGAATTTAGCAGCGGTTCCGTTGATTTCCACAATCTCGATATTTGCTCCGCCAATCGAGGAGCCCATCAGAGAAACGATTTTGCCGTCGCTGGTTCTTGCGATGATGCGAACGGTGTTTGGATGAACATCACCGAGGTCAGCGCCTTCAAAGGAAACTTCGATGCCTCTTTCCTGCGCGATTTGCAGAGAATTTTTGATCTGTGGATCGTTTGCGTTCATTCCCAGAACACCGCCAACCAGTGCACGGTCGGTACCGTGACCACGTAGAGTGAGGTGGAAGGAACCATGCAGCATAAAGTGAACCGAAGTCAGTTCCTTGTCTGCGATCATATTGTACATTGCCTTACCGATACGCTGAGCGCCGGCAGTATGAGAACTGGAAGGACCGATCATGATCGGTCCAAGAATATCGAACATGCTGATATTCATAACAGAAATCCTCCCTGTATTGGATTTGTGGTTAAAAAATAGCCTGTCCTTATTGTAGCATAAATTCCGGTGCGGATAAAGATTGAAATCAATTTTCTCCCTATGATTCTAATAAAAAAGCAGAACTTGCAGCAGGCTTTTGGATATGCTAAAGTAATAACAGAAGAGGAAAGGATGAAATCAGGATGGAACCAACCGGAAAAGTAAAGGAAATCGCTTCAAACATTTTGTCAGGCAAGGAAGCGTTTCCATTTGGAATCTGTTCTTTTGAACAGATTTTGCCGTGTCTGGAGTGCAGGGCAAAACAGAGAATTCCACAGGACGCAGCATCTGTGCTGGTGTGCCTGTTTCCATATTATACAGGGGAGCACAAAGAACGAAATATCTCTCGATATGCGATGGTGACCGATTACCACATGATTGCAGGGGAGTATCTCAATCGTTTTTGTGAAGCGTTGCGGGAAGTGTTTCCACAAAACCAATTTGAGCCGTTTACCGATAATTCCCCGATTCGGGAAGTGAGCGCAGCTTTCCACGCAGGTTTGGGCAGACGGGGAAAAAATGGGCTGATCCTGCACCCCAAATATGGAAGTTATGTTTTTATAGGTGAGGTTGTCACCGATCTTGTTTTGAAGCCGGACCAGCCACTGAATCCTCAGGAATGTATCGGATGTGGGAAATGCCAAAAAGTTTGTCCGCAGGGGGCACTTCAATCGGATGGAAGTGTCTGTCTGGAACGATGTCGCTCCCATATTACCCAGAAAAAAGGAGAACTGACCGATTGGGAAATCGGGCAGATTCAGGATGGGGGGCTTATCTGGGGATGTGATATCTGCAACGATGTCTGCCCGATGAACCAAGAAGCAAAAGTATTGACACCGGTACCGGAATTTTTGGAATCTGCCGTAGCGGTACTGGATGCTCAGATAGCAGAGAGACTGCTCAAAACGAGAGCATATAACTATCGTGGAAAAAAGACGATTTTGAGAAATATCCAATTGTTGGAAGGAGCAAACGAGGATGACAGATAATACACCGCTCAAAAGGGCATTGGATGAATATATCCGTCAGGATTATGTAAGACTGCACATGCCGGGGCATAAAGGAGCATCTATCAGCCCATTTGGGAAATTGATGACGTATGATGTAACCGAGGTGGAAGGTACGGACAGCCTGTTTGAGGATGACGGACCGCTCAAAGAGCTGGAAGAGATTTTTACCCGACTTTATGATACAAAAGGAACGGTGATGAGTGCCGGCGGTTCTACCTTGTGCATTCAGGCAATGCTTCGCATGGTGGCAAAAAAGGAAGGACGAATCCTGGCAGGAAGAAACATCCATGCTGCGGCAGTCAATGCAATGGCATTGTTAGGTTTGGAACCAGTCTGGGTTTATCCAAACAGAAAGCAGGAAGAACGCCTGATCGGGGAGATTTCTCCCGATGCAATCCGCAACGTTCTTGAAAAAGAAAAAAAGGAGGGCACATTGGATTCCCTTTGTGCGGTCTATGTAACGTCCCCGGACTATTTTGGTGTAATGAGTGATATTCGCTCGATTGCTCAAATCGCTCATGAATATGGACTTCCGCTGCTTGTGGATAATGCACATGGTGCACACCTTCACTTTTTGAAAGAGGAATATCACCCGATGCAGCTGGAAGCAGATCTTTGCTGTGACTCTTTACACAAGACCATGCCCGCATTGACTGGGGCGGCGCTCCTACACACTTCCGATGCAAAATACTGTCCTCAGATGAAAGGCGCGATGACCGTTTTTGGTTCGACCAGTCCAAACTATCTGATTATGCTCTCGATGGACAGCACTGCTGCATTTTTGATGCAGGACGGAGCAGAAAGAATCCAGCAGACGGTGACACGATGTGAGGAATTAAGACAGAAAGCACGGGAGAAGGGCTTTGTCCTTCCGCAGCATTGCGATCCGATGCGATTAACGCTCCCGCTTGCCGGAACAGGATGGGATGCACAGAATTTTCGTGAACTGCTGAGAAAACACAAAATCATGGAGGAATATTTGAGCGACAGCGGATGTGTCCTTCTGTTTTCTCCGTTTAACAGGGAAGAGGACTTTAAACGAACAGGAGCCTTGCTTGACGAGGTTTTGATTCAAAACCAGCCGTTTACCGCATTTCCAATAGTGCCATCAGAGAAGGTTATGAGCCTTCGGGAAGCATTTTTATCCCCGAAAGAGAGTGTCCCGGTGGAAAAAGCAGAAGGAAGAATCGCGGCACAGGTCAAAATTACCTGTCCGCCTGGAATACCACTTGTTATGCCTGGGGAAAGATTGCACAAAGAAATTATAAAAATCTTAAAAAACTCTGGTATTTTTGTTATAGATGTGGTAAAATAGGAGTACGGAAGATTCAGACAGCTGATATTCCAGTTAAAAAACATTTGCCAGGTAGCAATGGAAGCTCTACTTGTGCAGAGGGGGTTACATATATGAAATTAATTTTAGCGATTGTTTCGAATGACGACAGTGCAAAGGTATCTTCCGCGCTGACCAAAAATCACTTTTCTGTAACAAAACTTGCAACTACCGGTGGATTCCTCCTTTCGGGCAACACCACATTCCTGATCGGTACTCAGGATGAAAAGGTAGATGAAGTTATCACCATCATCGCAGATCACTCCAAGAAACGTAAACAGATGGTTCCATCTTCTGCTTCTTATGGTGTTGGTATGTACACAACCTATCCGGTAGAAGTTCAGATCGGCGGCGCAACCATCTTCGTAATGGACGTTGAACGTTTCGAGAAAGTATAATCTTAACTGAGACACGTTCAGGAGAAAAAGATTGTTGCTGAATAACTTTTATTGCAATGATAAAGCCAAACAAACGCTCGTCAATTTTATAACTGACGAGCGTTTGCCGCATACAATCCTGCTTGAAGGAGAGGATGGATGCGGAAAAACAACCTTTGCCAAAATGATCGCGGCAGCTGTTCTGTGCCAGCAGGAAAGGGAAAACCGTCCCTGCGGAGCGTGCAGAAACTGCCGCCTGATTTTGTCCGATACCCACCCGGATGTGGAGATCGTATCTTCGGATAACAAGGCAAATGCGTTTCATATTGATCAGATCCGTGAGATCCGCAGTACCGCTTATATCCGTCCAAATGATGGAGAGTATAAGGTATACATCCTTCGAAATATCCACAATATGACCGAGCAGGCACAAAACGCACTGCTTAAAATTATTGAGGAACCACCGGCACAGGTCGTGTTTATCATGACCTGTAATAATCGTGCCCGCATTTTACAGACGATTCTTTCCAGAGCAGCAGTAATTCCAATCAGCGTTTGTACATCGCAGGAATGTGCCAAGGCATTGGAAACACTTGCGGATGCTTCGGTGACTGCTGAACAGCGGGAGCAAGCAGCGCATCTCTCTCAAGGAAATATTGGCAAAGCCTTGGAGCTTTTGCGGGACGAGAAAAAACTTCAGCTTGCCTGCAGCGCAAGACATGCGGCAGAAATTATCTGTGCAGGGCAGGAGTTTGAGCTGCTTTGCTGTTTACAGGAGTATACGGGAAACAAAAAAAGAGAAGAGTTTTTGCAGTATCTTCAGGAGATTCGTTCTTACTTTTGGGAGCTGATCCGCTTTAAAAATGCCGTCCCTGGTAATTATTCCGATATCCCAATGCAGGTGAAAAATCGTTTGACCACATTGCAGGCCGTGCAGATTCTTGATATAATAGATAAAGCAACCTGGCAGGTATCGCAGAATGTAAGCCTTACGCTGGTTGCAGCAGCATTTTGTGCTGCGGTAAAGTCGATTTCTGAATAGCAATCAAAATTGACAGAATAAAATGTTTATCTATTTTTCGTTATAGAATGGAGGAAACCATGACCGAAGTAATTGGTGTTCGCTTTAAGCAGGTGGGCAAGATTTATTATTTTTCTCCAAACGGAGTACAGATGCCAATTGGAGAAAAGGTAATTGTAGAAACTGCACGCGGAATCGAGTGCGGTGAGGTTGCAATTGCAAATCGTGAAATTGACGACGAGGGCATTGTAAAACCGCTCAAGACGGTAATCCGAATTGCGACAGAGGAAGACCGCAAGCATATTGAGGAAAACAAAGCAAAAGAAAAAAAGGCTTTTAAGCTTTGTTTGGAAAAAATTGAAAAGCATAAACTGGATATGAAGCTTGTTGATGTGGAATACACCTTCGACAACAACAAAATCCTGTTTTACTTTACAGCAGATGGAAGGGTCGACTTCCGTGAGCTGGTAAAAGATTTAGCCTCAGTTTTTAAGACAAGAATTGAATTAAGACAGATTGGTGTAAGAGATGAGACAAAAATTAAAGGTGGTATCGGCATTTGTGGAAGAAGCCTTTGCTGTAATACATTTTTATCTGAGTTTGTGCCAGTATCAATTAAAATGGCGAAGGAGCAGAATCTTTCTCTGAATCCTACAAAGATTTCAGGAGTTTGTGGAAGATTGATGTGCTGCCTGAAAAATGAGCAGGATACTTATGAGTATCTGAACAGTAAGCTTCCGAATGTTGGTGATGAAGTAAAGACGAATACGGGAGTAAAAGGTGTTGTTCACGAAGTCAGCGTGTTAAGACAGAGAGTGAAGCTCGTAGTTACTGACGAAAAGGGAGAAAAAGAACTCGTAGATTATAAAGTGGATGATTTGATTTTCCGTCCTCGGAAGCGCAGAGAAAAAGTAAAAATGGATGATGAGCTTAAAAAATTAGAGGCGATGGAGAAGAAGGAAAGAAAGTCTAAGCTTTAATGAAACGAAGAGAAATAAGGGAAGAGAATTTAAATAATAAAAATTACTGTTATTTTTATTGTTTTATTCCTCATAATTTTTTATAATACTCAAATTTTGGTTTTGTTGATATAAGAAGTTTGAAAAAAATTAAGAAGAGTTCTTTGGTAGTATAATTGCTGGGTTCTTCACTTAATTGTAGTTGAAAATGAAGATTTAAAATAGGATACTTATATGGAGAATGTACAAATTAAAGAAAATGAGCGTATTGATGATCTCCAGATAAAGGATTACCGTATTATCCAGAAAACAGATGGTTTTTGCTTCGGGATTGATGCGGTACTGCTTTCTGATTATGCCAGAGTTAAAAAGAAAAGTAAAGGGATTGATTTGTGTAGCGGTACAGGAATTATTCCAATACTGATGGAGGGTAAATATCCGCTTGCTTATGTAGAGGGGTTAGAGTATCAGGAAGAGTTTGCCAAGATGGCAGAGCGTTCTGTGAAGATGAATGGTCAGGAAGAAAAAGTGCATATTGTACAGGGGGATGTTCGTAATATAAAGACAGACTATGAGAGGGAGAGTTTTGACTGGGTGACCTGTAACCCTCCGTATATGACAGGAGAACATGGTCTGACGAATCCAGATTATGCAAAGGCAATTGCAAGACATGAGATTACCTGTTCCCTTGAAGATGTAGTAAAGGCAGCAAAATGGCTGTTGAAAACAGGCGGCCATTTTTATATGGTGCACAGACCCTTTCGCTTAGCGGAGATTATTTATACATTAAAACAGCATAAATTAGAGCCGAAAAGGATGCGTCTCGTACATCCTTATGTAGATAAAGAGCCAAATATGGTTTTGATTGATGCTGCAAAAGGTGGTAAGCAGAGGATTACGGTAGAACCCCCATTAATTGTATACAATAAGGATGGTTCTTATACCGATGAGATTTATCAGATATATGGAGAAATGAAGAATTAAAATGGCAGGAACATTATATTTATGTGCGACACCGATTGGAAATCTCGAAGATATGACCTATCGGGCAGTACGAATTTTAAAAGAAGTGGATTTGATAGCGGCAGAAGATACGAGAAACAGTATCAAGCTTCTCAATCATTTTGAGATAAAGACGAAGATGACCAGCTATCATGAATATAACAAAGTTGATAAAGCAGTTTATCTTGTAAATAAGTTAAAAGAGGGATTAAATATTGCGGTAATTACGGATGCAGGAACACCGGGAATCTCAGATCCGGGAGAAGAACTTGTAAGACAGTGTTATGAAGCAGGAATTACAGTGACTTCTCTTCCTGGTGCCTGTGCCTGCATTACAGCGCTTACCATGTCAGGTCAGCCAACAAGAAGATTTGCATTTGAAGCATTTTTACCGTATGACAAGAAGGAAAGAGCGCAGATTTTGGAGAATCTTCGTAATGAGACAAGAACGATTATTATTTACGAAGCGCCGCATCATTTAAAGAAGACTTTGAAAGAGTGCAGGGAATATCTTGGTAACCGAAATATGACGGTATGTAAAGAACTGACGAAGCGATATGAGCAGAAGCGCAAGTCAACTCTCGATGAAATGATTGCTTATTATGAGGAGAACGAGCCAAGAGGGGAGTATGTTTTAATTTTTGAGGG
>ENA-OOWK01001474-OOWK01001474.1-human-gut-metagenome-genome-assembly--contig:-NODE-1474-length-11293-cov-1.755295_pt1 | contig 11293 bp, 10 predicted proteins | sample MGYA00241405_ERZ501317 | MGnify/ENA primary metagenome ERZ501317 (study PRJEB25962, sample SAMEA1972440) | human gut metagenome | biome: human gut; feature: human-associated habitat; material: faeces... | reverse complement strand
ACCATCTTTTCCCATGCTTCTGCTACCCACGATTTAGTAGCAAATGTAACCTGACTAAATCTTACTGTTGACATAACCTTAAATTTACATATTATATTGCTAATGTTATTAATCTCTTATCTGTTTCAATTTATCACACTCAAATCATTTTATCTTTCTTTTTATCGTTGCGACACCACAAAATTAATCAAATTATCATAGATGGATAATTTTAAAGACTATTTTATAATTCTTTAAGAGTGCGACAAGCAAAACGTATGATTTTTGCAAAGTTCACTTTACAAAAAGTTTAATTTCAAGCCTAATAGCTATCACAAAAAGCAAGATCATCGCCATCTTCGCACAAAAATATCAAAATAACACAATCTTATTATTCCATAAAGGGGGAAAACCTTGTTCCGTATCATTTTGTTATTATAATAAATTAGATTTACTTTGTTCAAACTATATAAACTTACATAAAGCACATGAAATCGGACATTGAGATAGCAAGAGAAACAGACTTGCGTAAAATTAAGGAAGTTGCGACAACGTTAGGTATCCCTCGTGAGGAAGTACAAAATTATGGCAGGTATATTGCCAAGGTTCCTATCCATTTGATTGATAAAAAGCAAATGGACCAGCATAATTTAATTTTAGTGACCGCTATCACTCCCACTAAAGCGGGAATCGGAAAGACTACGGTTTCGATCGGTCTGGCTTTAGGTCTGAATAAAATAGGGAAGAAAGCGGTGGTCGCTTTACGTGAGCCGTCTCTTGGCCCGTGTTTCGGCATGAAAGGTGGTGCTGCCGGAGGTGGATATGCCCAAGTGCTTCCCATGGAAAACATCAACTTACATTTTACAGGGGATTTTCATGCGATCACATCTGCAAACAACTTATTAGCAGCAATGCTTGATAATCACATTCAGCAGGGAAACAAATTAAATATCGATACAAGAGATGTTGTATGGAAGAGATGTATTGATATGAATGACCGTGCATTAAGAAATACAGTCATCGGACTTGGACGTCGTGTGGATGGTGTTGTCCGTGAGGATCATTTTGTCATCACAGTAGCATCTGAGATCATGGCAATTCTTTGCCTTGCAAATGATATGGCAGATTTAAAAGAACGTTTAGGAAAGATCATCGTTGCATACAACATGGACCGTGAACCAGTCACAGCCAAAGACTTGAATGCAGTTGGAGCTATGGCGGCATTATTAAAAGATGCTATTAAACCAAATATGATCCAGACATTAGAGCATACACCAGCATTCGTACATGGTGGACCATTTGCCAATATCGCACATGGATGTAATAGCGTACAGGCTACAAAATTAGCGTTAAAATTAGCAGATATCGCAATTACAGAAGCAGGATTCGGTGCTGACCTTGGTGCAGAGAAATTTATGGATATTAAGTGTCAGATGGCTGATCTTCATCCAGATGCAGTTGTATTAGTAGCAACTGTACGTGCTTTAAAATACAATGGTGGAGTTCCAAAAGACAATCTGGCAGAAGAAAATATCGATGCGTTAAGCAAAGGTATCGTAAATCTTGAAAAACATATCGAGAACTTAAAATTGTTTGGAGTTCCTGTTGTTGTAACATTAAACCAGTTTGCAACAGATACAGAGGCAGAACTTACATTTATCAAGAATTTCTGCGAAGAAAGAGATTGTGATTTTGCATTATCTCAGGTATGGGAAAAAGGTGGAGAAGGTGGAATCGAACTTGCCAAAGCAATTCTTCGTACATTAGATAATAAAGAAAGCAATTACAAACCATTATATACATATGATGATACAACGATAGAAGAAAAGATCGAAACGATCGCAACTAAGATTTATGGAGCAGATAAAGTTGTATACACAGCAGCTGCAGCACGTCAGAAGAAGAGACTGACTGAACTTGGGTATGGAAATCTTCCAATCTGTATGGCGAAGAACCAGTATTCTTTATCTGATGATCCTAAGAAGCTTGGACGCCCAGAAGGATTTGATATTACGATCCGTGAGATCTATGTCAATGCAGGTGCAGGATTCTTAGTAGCCTTGACAGGTGATGTCATGACAATGCCTGGACTTCCAAAGAAACCAGCAGCAGAAGGAATCGATGTAAATGACGATGGAGTTATCACAGGATTATTCTAATCAACAAAAATAAAGCCAATATATACTTAAAAGAAATGACGAGGAAATACAATGCAGATTATTGATGGAAAGAAGATTTCTCAGGAAATCAAAGATGAAGTAAAAGAAGAAGTAGCGCAGCTGAAAGCAGAGGGAAAAGATATTGCGCTTGCTGTTATTCAGGTAGGAGCAGATCCTGCATCAAGTGTTTACGTACGCAATAAAAAACGTGCCTGCGAGTATGTAGGAATCGAGTCTGTAAGCTATGAGCTTCCAGAAGAGACAACACAGGAAGAATTAATGGCGATCGTTGATAAATGCAATAAGGATCCTAAGATCAACGGAATCCTAGTACAGCTTCCACTTCCAAAACATTTGGATGAAGATGAAGTATTATTAGCGATCGATCCTAAGAAAGATGTTGACGGATTCCATCCAGTCAGTGTTGGAAATATGGTGATCGGAGAAAAAGGATTCTTACCATGCACACCAGCCGGAGTGATCCAGTTATTAAAACGTTCTGGTGTCGAAATTGATGGGAAAGAATGTGTGGTAGTCGGAAGAAGTAACATTGTAGGAAAACCTATGGCAATGTTATTATTACGTGAGAACGGAACAGTGACTGTCTGCCATTCTCATACAAAAGACTTAAAAGAAGTCTGCAAACGTGCAGATATCTTGGTTGTAGCAATTGGTAAACCAAAATTTATTAATGATTCTTATGTAAAAGATGGAGCAGTTGTCATTGATGTTGGAATCCACAGAAATGAAAATAACAAACTTTGTGGTGACGTAGATTATGACAAAGTTGCACCAAAGACATCTGCGATCACACCAGTTCCAGGTGGAGTTGGACCAATGACGATCGCAATGTTAATGAAAAACTGTGTAGAATCTAAGAAATTGTTTGGAGAGTAAGAGAAATGAAGATATTATTTATTTCGCTTGGATGTGATAAAAACTTAGTAGACAGTGAAGTTATGCTTGGCCTTTTGACCAAGCATGGCTACACTTTGACCGATGATGAGACACAGGCAGATGTTATTGTAATTAATACATGCTGTTTCATCCATGATGCCAAAGAAGAAAGTATCAATACGATCTTAGAGATGGCACAGTACAAAGAACAGAATCTGAAGGCATTGGTTGTTGCTGGATGCCTCGCAGAACGTTATAAAGACGAGATCTTAAAAGAGATTCCAGAGATTGATGCGGTTCTTGGAACAACAAGTTATGATTCTATTGTAGAAGCAGTGAATACCGCATTAGAAGAAAATACAGGGGAACATTTTGAACATTACGAAAGTATTGATTATCTTCCAGATAATTCTGAAGTAGAACGTGTTGTAACAACAGGAAATCACATGGCATATTTAAAAATTGCTGAAGGTTGTGACAAGCGATGCAGCTATTGTATCATTCCAAAGATCCGCGGACGTTTCAGAAGTGTTCCAATGCAAGAACTGTTGAATGAGGCAAAGCGTTTAGCATCTGAAGGAGTGAAAGAATTAGTACTGGTAGCTCAGGAAACAACACTGTATGGCAAAGACCTGACAGGAGAAAAACAGCTTCCGTTATTACTTCATGAACTTTGCAAGATCGAAGGGATTGAATGGATCCGCCTGTTATACTGCTATCCAGAAGAGATCACAGATGAGCTGATCAAAGTGATCAAGACAGAAGAGAAAGTCTGCAATTACATTGACATGCCGATTCAGCATAGTGAGAATCGTATCTTACAGAGAATGGGAAGAAGAACATCAAGAGAAGATCTTGTAGCAGTGATCAAGAAACTTCGTAAAGAGATTCCTGATATCACGATCCGTACAACACTGATCACTGGATTTCCAGGAGAAAGCCAAGAAGATCATGAAGGATTAATGAACTTTGTAGAAGAATGTCAATTTGATCGTTTAGGAGTCTTTACTTATTCACCGGAAGAAGATACACTGGCAGCAACATTTGAGGATCAGATCGATGAAGAAGTCAAAGAAGAACGAAGAGATGAACTGATGAGTCTTCAGCAGGAGATTTCCTATGAACATACCCAGCAGTTAGTCGGTAAAACGATCAAAGTCATGGTAGAAGGATATTTATTTGAAGATGATATCTACGTTGGACGTTCTTATATGGATGCACCAAAGGTAGATGGATGTGTTTTTATAAATTCTCCAGAAGAATTGATGACAGGAGACTTTGTTTATGTTAAAATTACCCAAGGTAGAGAATATGATGTGATAGGAGAAGTAGATTATGAATTTACCAAATAAGTTAACAATTTTAAGAACACTTATGATCCCGGTATTCTTATTTTTCTTGCTGACAGATTGTGCAGGGGATTATAGCAAGTGGATCGCAGTTGTTGTATTTATTCTAGCGAGTCTTACAGACTTTTTAGATGGACATATTGCAAGAAAATACAATCTGGTAACAAACTTCGGAAAATTTATGGATCCATTGGCAGACAAATTATTAGTTTGTTCTGCAATGATCGCATTAGTTGGAATGCACCGTTTATCATCTATCGTAGCGATCATTATTATTGCAAGAGAATTTATCATTAGTGGATTCCGCCTGATCGCCTCTGATAATGGAATCGTTATCGCAGCCAGCTACTGGGGAAAATTTAAGACAAACTTTCAGATGTTTATGATCATTATGCTGATCATTGATCTTGGAACAAGCACAGCTGTGATGATCGAGAATATTTTGATCGTCATTGCAACAGCCCTGACAATTATTTCTTTAGTTGATTATTTGGTGAAGAATAAACAGGTATTATCTGAAGGAAATTAGATCCAGAAAGGAACAACAATTATGACAGCAGAAATTATTTGCGTAGGAACAGAGATTTTATTAGGAAACATCGTGAATACCAATGCTGCCTACTTATCAGAACGCTTAGCCTCATTGGGGATAAGCGTTTTTTTTGAGACGACAGTAGGCGACAATCCAGAAAGATTAGAAAATGTGATCAGACAGGGACTTGAAAGATCTGATATTTTGATCTTATCTGGTGGACTTGGACCAACGAAAGACGATCTTACAAAGGAAATTGCAACGAAAGCATGTGGACAGGAGCTTGTAGAAGATGAAGAAGCACTAAGACGCTTGAAAGAATATTTTGCGAGAAGTCATCGTAACATGACAGAGAATAATTTAAAACAGGCATTAGTGCCAGAAGACTGTACTGTTTTATATAACGAAAATGGAACAGCACCGGGAATGGTCATTCATGCGAAAGAAGGGAAGAAAGTAGTTTTACTCCCAGGACCTCCAAATGAACTGCTTCCAATGTTCCATGATCAGGTAGAACCGATCATAAAAGAATTAAGTTCAGAGGTATTATACTCCGATGTTGTGAAGATTGATTGTATGGGAGAAAGCCGTGTTGCAGCAGAGATTGAAGATTTGATCGAAAAGCAGACGAATCCTACAGTTGCCCCATATGCCAAATTAGGAGAAGTTCATCTTCGAGTGACAGCAAAAGCGGTAAGTGAAGATGAAGCAAAGAAGCTTGTTACACCAATAACAGAAGAATTATACAGAAGATTTGGTCATAAGATTTTTACGACAAAAGAAGATGAAACATTAGAAGATGTTGTGGTTGATATGTTAAGTAAACATCATTATACGATCGCAGCAGCAGAATCCTGTACAGCAGGAATGTTTACAGCAAGGTTAGTTAATGTTGCAGGAGCATCGGATGTCTTAAATGAAAGTTTTATTACATATGCAAATGAAGCTAAGATGAAATATCTTGGAGTAAAAGAAGAAACTCTAAATACCGTTGGAGCAGTTTCAGAAGATACGGCCAGACAGATGGCGGAAGGTGTTGCACGACAGGCTGGTTCAAATGTCGGTGTTGGAATCACAGGTCTTGCTGGACCGGGCGGTGAAACACCTGAGAAGAAGGCAGGACTTGTTTACATCGGTGTCAGTGTTAATGGAAAGACGAAAGTAAACAAATACCAGTTAAACGGTAACAGACAGAAAGTCAGAGAAACAGCTGTATGCAGAGCGTTAACTATGGTAAGACATGCATTGGTTGAAGAGTTTCTATGAGAATCATCATAAGAAAAAGGATCACGAATAAAAATCGAACAAATATTCGTTCGAACACTTGTTTTTTAGTGTAAGGATATGCTATACTCTAAACAGGAAATTAAAAGATAGAAGAATATAAGATAAATATTTGAAATTAAAAGGAGTAAACATATATGAAACAGGAAGAAAAATTAAAGGCATTGGATGCCGCATTGGTTAAGATCGAGAAAGACTATGGTAAGGGATCTGTCATGAAACTTGGAGAGTACCAGGCAGACCGTACGATCGAAGTAACACCAACAGGTTCTATCAGTCTTGATATCGCATTAGGAGTAGGTGGAGTACCTAAGGGACGTATCATCGAGATTTATGGACCTGAATCTAGTGGTAAGACAACAGTAGCACTTCATATGGTAGCTGAAGTCCAGAAGAGAGGCGGGATTGCAGGATTTATTGATGCAGAGCATGCCCTTGATCCGGTCTATGCAAAGAATATCGGGGTTGACATTGATAACCTTTATATCTCTCAGCCAGATACAGGAGAGCAGGGACTTGAAATCACAGAGACAATGGTAAGATCTGGAGCGATCGACATCATTATCGTCGATTCTGTAGCTGCATTAGTACCGAAGGCAGAGATTGATGGAGATATGGGAGATTCGCACGTAGGTCTTCAGGCAAGATTGATGTCACAGGCACTTCGTAAGTTAACAGGTGTTGTAAGTAAGTTTAACTGCACAGTTATCTTTATCAATCAGTTGCGTGAGAAAGTTGGAGTCATGTTTGGAAACCCAGAGACAACAACTGGTGGACGTGCACTTAAGTTCTATTCATCTATCCGTTTAGATGTCAGAAGAACAGAGACATTAAAACAGGCAGGAGAGATGATCGGTAACAGAACAAGGATCAAAGTAGTGAAGAATAAGGTAGCTCCTCCGTTTAAACAAGCAGAATTTGATATTATGTTTGGAAAAGGAATTTCCAAGTATGGAGATATTTTAGATCTTGCAGCAGATGCAGATATCATTCATAAGAGTGGTGCATGGTATGCATACAACGGAGAGAAGATCGGACAGGGTAGAGAGAACAGCAAGAAGTACTTAGAAGATCACCCGGATATCGCAGAGACAGTGGAACATGCAATCCGTGTTCACTATGGACTGTTAGAGGAAGATGCTGAGAATGCCAACAACGATCCTAAGGCAGAGGCTCAGGTTTCTGAAGAATAATGATCATTACGAAACTAGATAAAGTAGGAACAAAGCAGGTCAGGCTTTTCTTCGATGAAGAAAAGTACTGCCTGCTTTACTATAATGAGATAAGACGATTGGGATTCCATGAACAAGACGAGATCGGACAGGAAGAATTTGAAGAATTAAACAAATTACTGTTGCATCGGGCGAAGTTAAAAGCTATGTCATTGTTAAAATATCAGGATCGTACAAAAAAGGAATTAAAAGAACGTCTTATGAGAGCAGAATTTCCAGAATTTATTACGGAAGGGGCAGTTGCGTATGTGGAGTCATTTGGATATATCAATGATGAAGAATATGTACGCCGCTACATGGAATACAAGTCAGGAAGTAAGAGTAAGATTCAGATTAAGATGGATCTTCGGAAGAAAGGAATCACTGCGGAGACATTAGAGAGGGTCTTTGAGGAATATGAATACGAAGAAGATGATATCTTGGAAGAACAGGTTAAGAAGAGGATCCGGCAAAAGGGTTCCGTCACTAAGGAGAATTTTCAGAAATATTACGGATATTTTGCGAGAAAAGGATTTAATAGCGGCAAAATATTAGATTTATTACGGAAATACATGGAAGATTAAATAAATTACAGGCTAAATATTAAAAAAATATAAAGAATTCATCATTTGGTTGCATATTGACAGATAAAATTATATAATTTGAGTCAAAGGGTGTAACAAAGCAGATGACGACGATATCTGGAAGGAATATATGATCCGGATATGGTTCCAATTATAAGGAGTATCATTTATATGAGAAAGAAATCACATATTTCATTAGCAGGGCAGATTATGGATTCTATGGAACTTGACAATGTATTCGATTATAGATTACCGTTTTATGTAGGAAGTATCTGGCCAGACTGCAGACCATCATTTGTGACGACACCTCATAAGTTTGATATTACATTTGATGATATTGAACGTAAGATTTCAAAATTTATTGCCAATTACGATAAAGATAAGGGAATGAATATGCGACGTTGTGCAGGTCTTGGTGTGATCATTCATTACATTGCAGATTATTTTACATTCCCACATAATGATCATTATCCAGGCAATGTAAAGGATCATTGCTATTATGAACGTGATCTGAAGTTTGGAATGAGAGCATTTCTTCAGACAGAAGAAGCAGCACAGATCAAGGAGCATGTTGCGGCATATGATTCTGTGGAAGAATTGACATCATATATTAGAAGTATTCATAATTCTTATATGAAGCTTGCACATACAGTAGAAGAAGATATCAGATATATCGTACATGCATGTACAACTGTTGTGAAGAGTGTAATGAACATGGTAAGTTATGCAGTTGGTACAAGTGTGATGAATATTCAGTATGTATAGGACAAGGAATTGAAGATAAAATAATAAAGAAAAAGGGCAAAGACAGACAGAGATGATTTGTTTTTGCTCTTTTTATTGAAATCAGTTTGTAAAAAATGATAAAAATATGATGCAAGTATGATGCAAAGAATTCGTAAAATAGAAAAGGTTTTGGGCAGCATACAAAAACAATAAGGAAAATCAATAAAACAATAAGGAGAACAATTATGGTGAACATCATGGTCGTAGAAGATGAAAAGCCAATTTCAAATCTGATCGCACTAAGTTTAAAGAAAGCCGGCTATCATAGTGAATGTGCTTATGATGGGTTAGAAGCAATTGATATGCTGGAAAAGAATTATCCAGATTTGATCTTACTAGATATCATGCTGCCCGGGGCTGATGGGTTTGAAATTTTAGAATACGTAAAACCATTAGAGATACCAGTCATTTTCCTGACAGCAAAAGGAGATCTTAATGACAGAGTAAATGGTCTGCGATATGGAGCAGAAGACTATATTGTAAAACCATTTGAGATTATGGAATTATTGGCAAGGATTGAGGTTGTATTAAGACGATATCACAAATTAGATCGTATCATCAATATATTAGGTTTAGAAATCGACACAGATGCAATGTGCGTAAAAAAAGAAGGGAAAGAAATTAACTTGACCAAGAAGGAATATGATACATTATTGCTGTTTGCAAGGAATCCAGGAAATGTATTATTCAGGGAAATAATTTATGAACGTGTTTGGGGTGGAGATTACATTGCGGGAAGCAGGACGGTAGATCTTCATGTGCAGAGAGTTCGAAAGAAAGTTGGCTGGGAAGATTTTTTGATCACTGTGCCCAAGATGGGATACCGTCTGGAGGTACCAAGATGAAATTTCGTTGGAAATTAATGATCATAACAATGTTGATCGTTTCATTTTCATTTGGATTTGGAGGAATGTTGCTGATTCAATATTCATATCAAGCATCTATCAAACAAGAAAAAAGAGCAGCAAGGAATTCTTACGAAATGATCTTAAGAATGTTAAAAGAAATTAATGAGATGGATGATACGTATCAGAATCAAACATTTGCGAGTGTATTGAAACGATTAAACTGGCAGGGCTTGCTAAGAGACAGCTCAGTTCGATTATTAAAGGAACAACATGGAGAGGTTCAATGGAAGCAGCCACTTTATTACAATCGTAAAAATGATAATTTTAGGAGAAGCAATGGTTTTTCAACGAAACAGGGAAAAGCGGTAGTATTCCAAAATAAAAATAAAGTATATTATCAGATCACTAGTAAGATTTCTTATGGAAAGGAAACTATGGTTTTTCAGGGAGCATATGATATTTCAGAAGTATATGCGACAAGGCATCAGCAGTTGGTAAGTTTTCGTAAGATTTTTGTATTAGTAATAGGAATTGAGATTGTAGTATCCTATTTTCTGGCAATGATCCTTACAAGACCATTACAGAAATTGTCGCAGGTTTCGAAGCAGATTGCAGATGGTGATTATTCTGTCAGGGTTCCAGTGCATACAGAAGATGAAATTGGAGAACTTTCAGTCAGTTTTAATTATATGACAGAACAATTGATAGAAAAGTTAATGATTACGTGATATAATTATGAATAAAATAATGGGATAAATGAGAATTTGAGAGGATAAACGAAATGGATTTTAAAAATTTATTGCCAGCTAAAAATCGAGACGAATTGCGGCAATGGCTTTTGGAAAACTATAATAAAGAATCCGAATGTTGGGTAGTTGTAAAGCGAGGACGACCAGTTGCTGATAAAACATTTTGGTATATAGACGCAGTTGAAGAAGCAATGTGTTTTGGCTGGATTGATAGCACCACAAAGAAAATAGATAACGAAATAACGGCACAAAGGTTAGCCCCTCGTAGAAAGGGAGGCCTATGGTCTGAATTGAATAAAGAACGCTGCCGCAGAATGGAACGATTAGGGCGAATGACAGATGCGGGACGCGCTATGTTGCCTGATATGACTGAGAAGGGATTTGTGATTGATAAAGATATTTTAGGCGCATTGCAAGCTGACGCAGAAATTTGGGCGAATTTTCAAAATTTCCCCCCGCTTTATCAGCGTGTGAGAATTGATACAATTCAGATTAAGAAAAAGCAGCCGAAACTGTTCCAGAGCCGCTTACAGAAACTTTTGGACAATACAAAGGCGAGAGTTATGTATGGCGAATGGAATGATAATGGGCGATTGCCTACGGAATAACAAATCTAAATTTAAAAATGAAAGGATAAAGAAATACATGAAGCTATTTATTTTTGGAAAATTTATAAATTCAGGTTATCAGCCCCCCTTGTTTTTCGGCGTGGAAAACGAGGGGGTATTTTCTTGTCCCTGGAACCTTGAAAACTAAATACCCATTCATTAGACCTGTTCTTGCCGCTGGCCTTACAAGCCGAGCTGCCTTAGCAAAATGCGCCATGAGTCCGGGGGAACATAGAAGCAGAATTACCTTGAATGCTGCTATTTTGCCTGGCTGTCTTTTCCCCGTGAGCGGTTCCCCTTTGCTATG
>ENA-OOWK01001471-OOWK01001471.1-human-gut-metagenome-genome-assembly--contig:-NODE-1471-length-11301-cov-4.767829_pt1 | contig 11301 bp, 7 predicted proteins | sample MGYA00241405_ERZ501317 | MGnify/ENA primary metagenome ERZ501317 (study PRJEB25962, sample SAMEA1972440) | human gut metagenome | biome: human gut; feature: human-associated habitat; material: faeces... | reverse complement strand
CAAAGTGAGTAAAATCAAGGCTTTTTGTTGAACATGCACTAAAAAGAATAGAGAGGAAAAATAATAATGAAACCTTTTATGAGAGAAGAAGAGAATAATTTAGGTGAAAATCTCAATACTGCAATGATGCGACCATTTACACGTGATAAGGACGAAAGAAAAAATGAAGATTTGATAGTCGAAATTGTTCAACCTACAGAGGGGCAGAAAGAAGCAGTAGTTCCAGAAATAGTACAGGAAGTGAATGAGGTGGAGCAAGTAAAACCCTTTGAAAGAGTGGAGCCAATGATTGCTGAGTATTCCAGCGAAATTTGCAAACAATTTTTTGGTGAATCTTCCAGTGAGGTTGAGAGTAAAATCGCCTTGCTGTTACAAAAAGAATATGCAGAGAAAGGCGTTATATTGCAAAATTTCACAAAATGTGAGCAGTCATGTTTGCTAAACTTCAATTTGAAATTGGCAAAAAAAATTATTCGTGTGTATGATACTGAAAATGGAGAGGTAAAAAAATATGATTATGACATATGGATTCAGGTTACGAAGCAGAACGGAAAAGTCATAGATTTTGAAGCATCTGTATCAAGTGAAAAAGTAAAAGACATCAGTTGGGTGACCAAAGCTACCCATTCTTTGGCGACAATTCCACGCGACAAGGATCAACGGGAAGAATGGTATGAAAAAGTTCAATGTTGTGTTGAGAGCGAAAATGTTCCGTTTGAGCTGATGTACCCAAATGCAGGGTGGAGAGAAATCCGCCCGAATGTGTGGCGATTTGTGTATGCTGACGGAGTAATAGGAGAAGAAGGTGTGGATATTCATACTTTGCCAAGATACAATCTGATTCTCAAACCCGAAAAGATTGGCGTTGCTGAAACATTTCAACTTGCAACGAAGATGATCCATGTGACAAAAAATGCGACAGCGTTAGAAGTGTTCTTGTTCACGCACATGGGAATCATGTCAACGCTCTTTGACAGGGCGGGTTTCCCACTTAAATTTGTTCTTGGGATTGTCGGAGTGACAAATTCGCGAAAAACAAGCTTGGTGCTGGCTCTTTCTCAGGTTTTTGGTAGAGAAAAATTTTTGTCAGACGCAGAGTTTGCTACAGCAACAAGATGTGGTATTGAAAAAACGCTGTCAACATTTAAGGATGGTGTAGTAATCATTGATGACTTCAAACCCGGAATAAATGTAGGACAACAAAATGAGCTGAACCGTAAGCTTGATGAATTGGTGAGAATGTACGGCGATCGTGTACCCAAGAAGAGAATGACAGACTTTATGAGTGATGGCGAAAAGAAATATTTTCCCATCGGAGGTGGATGTGTGTTGACAATGGAACTTGTAACAGGTGTTACTTCATCTATCACGAGAATGTTTTTGACTGAATTGGGGCAGGATGATGTTCAGAATGACCAATTGTCCTTCTATCAGGAAAACAGGTGGGTTCTGAATACGCATTTATACGATTTTGTCTTGTGGGTGACGGATCATTTCGAGAAAGTCGTAAATTACGTGAGCAATAGGATTCCTCAACTGCGCTCGGAAAGATTGTATACAGTTGGCAGGTATAATGAAATGAGAGCGTTTTTTACAGTAACGACAGAAATTTTCTCTCAGTATGCAAGAGACAGAAACTTTTGGATGGAGGATGAAAGTTTTTCTTTTCAGCACAGTGTGAAGATGGCGATTGGAGAAGAATTGTGTTCAATGCAACGCTATATTCGCAAACTGGACAAAGGAATTTGGATCCTTCGAGCATTGGATGAGCTAATAAAAAGAGGACAAAGTAGTGTTAAAGAACTGAATGAGAACACATGTAGCCAATGTCTGGAAATATATGACTCAAATGAAATGCTCTATGTTCGCTCAAAGTATTTGATTATAGTTGCGAAAGAGTATCTTACTAAAACATATTCTGGAATCAATATTGTTAATGAAGGAGAAGTGATAAGTGCACTAGAACGTTTAGAAGTCATAGAGATACTGATTAAAGAAGACGGAAAAAGAGAACGCTCAAGAAAATTACCGATACAAAGGGGAAACAGAAACAGATATCTTTTTGTAAAAAAAGAGCAAATGAAAAAAATACTCGAGGATGAATAAGGTTAGGAGGAGTTACTATGGCAGAGAAAGTACTAGTGGATAAGGCATTGCTGAACGTGAAAGAGTTACGGGAATATCTGGGCTTAGGCGATACAAAAACGAGAGAGCTTTTGAATAGTCCAGACTCGACGTTTACAGTGCGGATAGGAAATCGGTTGTATGCAAACAAAAAGCTGCTGGATTCTTGGTTAACTAGAATCAGTGGATCTGGAAAAAGCGTGTTGTAGAGTAAAATTATATTGAAAGCATGGGTGACAAGCATCATATTTTTATAAATATGAACTGCTTGTCATCTTTGAGAAAGGAAGAAAATATGGGAAAAGATTTAAATGGAAGAGAATTAGGAGTAGGATTGTACCAAAGAAAAGATGGAAGATATGAAGCAAAAGCAACAGTAAATGGTGTGAAAATCAATTTATACGACAATAATTTGGTTAAGTTAAAAGCATCTTTCAAGGAAGCAAAAGAGAATATATCACTGACCATAGTTCAAAAATATTCAAAAATCACATTGGATGAGTGGTTTGAGCAATGGTTTGATACTTATAAGGCACCATATATTAAGCCGGCAAGCATTTTTCCGATGAAAAGTAAATATAATAATACGTTTGGAAGATTGCTGGGAAAAATGCAAATCCAGAAAATAATGAATGTACACGTTCAAGATGCTGTAACAGCCTTGGCAAAAGAGGGAAGGGCAACCTCCAGCATAAGGGAAGCTCTTGGTACTGTAACCAGGTGTATGGAATCAGCAAGAAATAATAGAATTATTGAAATCAATCCTTGTTTTGATATTCAAGTGCCTTGGGAAAAGAAAAATGTAAATCGCAGATTTTTAACAGTAGATGAGCAGAATACTTTTATGGAAGAAGCTGAAAATAACTGGTATAAGGAAATGTTTTATGTTATGCTACATACAGGACTTAGAGTTGGTGAAGTCGGAGGACTAAAATGGGTAGATGTCGACTTCGATAATAAATGTATCAATGTTAGACAATCTCTCAGTTGTAATTATTATAAAGGCGTAAAGAAACAATGTTTGACAACGCTAAAAACACAGAATTCATATCGAAAAATTCCATTCATTGGTGATATGGAAGAAATGCTTTTGTCTCAGAAAGAAAAGCAGAATACTCTTAAAAAAGAGCTGAAGGATCGTTATCGTTCTACAGGGGAGTTTGAAGATTTAGTATTTTGTACATCTATGGGTTCTCCTATAAGTCGATATGTCGCAGAAAAAGAAATCAATAAAGTTGTTGCGGCAATCAATTATGAAGAAACTATAAATGCAGCTTTAGAACACAGAGAACCTGAAGTCTTTGAGAAAGTATATCCACATGCTCTACGACATACCTTTTGTAGTAGATGTTTTGAAAAGGGAATTGCACCTAAAGTAGTCCAGGCACTGATGGGACATGCACATTATTCAACAACAATTGATATATATACACATGTCACAGAAGATAAGATGGGAGAAGAATTAGAGAAATTTCAGGAAGTTATGAAAAATCAATAGAGAAATATCTTCGTCAATTTTTCGTAAAGAATCTGACGAAGATAGATAGTTTTTTTACGAAGATGAAAAACTCATTGATATTTAGAAGTGAAAAAATAAATGAATTGATTGGTTTCGTACAATCTTCGTAATGTTTCGTTATGCAGATGAATGAAAGGGTAAAAATACATTGATTTTACGTTCTTTTATGAAATTTTATGATATAAAAAGTTGCAAAACAGATGGGAAACTAATTTTCCAGACAACATGAACTTTAAAACCCTTGAAAAGCTCAGAAAATGGGCATTTTCAAGGGTTTTTTGCAGTTTGGGAGAAATTCATAAATCCGATGATAAAATACCCGTATTTTATCATCGGATTTGGGACGAAAAAAGGCTGTAAAGGTATTGATCCTTTTTCAGAAATGCTCATACAGGCAGTCCCTTACTCCGGCAGTTCGTTTTTTAGATTCCGAATATGCATGTAAACGGTATTCTTGGAAATATTCAGGCGGCCGGCCACCTTGATCACACTGTCTTTCAGGTTAAAAATTCCTTTTTTGTAGAGGGCGGTTACAATTTCTTTGTTTTTGTTGTTGGTGGAAATGGACGTGTCGTTTAAAATCTGGTCTTTTACGTCGGCAAGGGCCGTCTCAATCAGATCGTCCACATTTTCGGTAAAGGTTTCTGTTGTGTGCGGGAAGCTCTGCAGGGAATTAAGGTTTTCCGGGATCATCTGCTGGATTACAGTTGAGAGTGGAATATTCGTATAAAAATTGATGCAGATCATTCCAATAATACGGTTTCCTTCACCGGGAATGGGGATCGTTGTGGACTTCAGTATCACTCCGTCCTGCCTGCGGTTAAAATAAGAAATGGCACAATGATCTTTTGAGTTTTCAATTTGTGAGAGCATGCCAAGAGCAAGATCTGTGATGGGAGCTCCGATTTTTCTGCCGGAATGGTGACCGTTTACAATCTGCATAACAGAGTGTTCCAGAGACTCCAGATTGTGCAGTATGACTTCATAGCCTTCTCCAAGATATTGTCCCAGTCCCTGGACAACAGGGATATAAGACTGCAGTATCATTCGTTCATTTTGAGTTAAAGTAATATATTCTTTTTTCATAGCGTTCCTTTTTTAATTATCCATTTTTTTTAATTATAATCTTCTTTCGTGCAATATGCAATAAAAACTGAAATGAAATTCAGTAAAAATGACATATAAAAAGAAACTTAATTTCATTGACTAAAAAATAATTTAGTGATATTATCAAATTGAACAAAAAAATAATGTGGGAGGAAGAGAAAATGTTAAAAGTGGTGAACACATTGAAAGCACCGGCAGCTATTGGACCATATTCACAGGGAATTATACTGAAAAATATTTTATTCAGTTCCGGACAAATTCCGGCAAGCCCTGAGACAGGAGAGATTGTGGGAACTGATATTACGGCTCAGGCAGAGCAGGTAATGGAAAATGTGAAAGCGATTTTGGATGAAGCAGGAACCTGCTTTGAGAACGTAGTAAAAACCACCTGCTTTTTAAGCGATATGGCAGATTTCGCAGAATTTAACAAAGTATATGAAAAATATTTTGTGTCAAAGCCTGCAAGATCCTGTGTTGCAGTAAAAGCTTTACCGAAAAACGTTCTCTGTGAAGTAGAAGTAATTGCAGAAATTCAGTAAACCTGCTTTGCAGATTGTGGAATGAATTTATTTTGGAGGAATACTTATGAGTGGGAAAGCAAAAAAAGTAAGAGAGAAAAAAGAGACCACCCTGTTTCTGGCAGTAATTCCGATTCTGGCAATGATCGTACTGCTGGGAGTGGGATATGCGGTTATGGGCTTAAGTCCGGAGGTTCTGATGCTGGTATCAGCAGCAATTGCAGGCGTGATCGCAATTTATCTTGGTTATACCTGGGATGAGATTATGGACTCTATAGTAGCCAAGCTCAGTAAAACAATGCCGGCAATTTTTATTTTGATCATTGTTGGATTTATGATCGGTTCCTGGATGATCGGCGGAACCATTCCGATGATGGTATTTTATGGACTGAAGCTGATCAGCCCGAAGTATCTGGTTGTTACTTCGTTTCTGGTTACTGCGTTTGTATCAGTATGTACCGGAACATCCTGGGGCTCTGCGGGAACGATCGGTGTTGCTCTGATGGGCGTAGCGGCAGGTATGGGAGCTCCTCTTAAATAAGAAAGTAGAAGAAGATAAGGAAAATCGTGATAATAATAAAGGAATAAAGGCATTTATTAAGCGATATGAAAACAGTTTACAAAGTTACAAAATAGCTTTAAAGCTTTATGATCATATTCAGCATATGTTCTGGACAACAGGTCCCGGATTTATTATCTGCTGCATTGTTTACACGATCGTAGGCTTTACATTTGGCGGAGATCTTGCGGCAGCAGGAACACCGGAAAAGGTTACTATTATTTTTGAGACACTTTCTCAGATCTTCAAATTTAATCCGTTGATCATTCTTCCGCCACTTATTGTGCTTTACGGATCTGTTGCCAAAAAGCCGACCATTCCGATTATGCTGGCGTCCAGTGCGGTTGCAATTTTCAATGCTGTTACTTTCCAGAATTTCAGCCTTCAGGACTGCTTTACCGCTGCGATCAGCGGATTTAATATGGATATGATCCATGTTGCAGGATTTACCACAGAGGGACTGATTGAAGATATTCCCAAGCTTCTGCAGCGAGGCGGTATGGTTTCCATGCTGAATACTGTATTGATCGCATTTTGCGCTTATGGCTTTGCGGGAACACTGGCAGTAACCGGATCACTGAATATTGTTCTGAATAAACTTATGACTATTGTGAAGTCTACAGGAGGACTGATTGTTTCTACAATTGTTTCCTGTATCACAGCAGTGTTTGTTACATCAAACGGCCAGCTGTCCATCCTGATTCCAGGTGAGATGTTTAAGGATACTTACCTGAAAAAAGGTCTTGAGCCAAGAAACCTTTCCAGAACTCTGGAAGACTCTGCTACCGTTGTAGAGCCCATTACACCATGGACCGCAGCCGGTGTTTACATGGCTACAACTCTGGGAGTTTCCACTCTGGAATATCTTCCATGGGCAATTATCTGTTATACAGGTGTTATCTTTGCCGTAATCTGGGGATTCACCGGAATCGGTATCAAAAAGATTACAAAAGACAGCGAATACTATGATGAATATGTGGCTTTAAATAAAGCTGACGGAATTGATGTAGAGTAAGAAGATCGTGTGAGATGTGCGATTGAATAGGAAAAGGGGATGCTGAAGGGAAACGTCTGGATGCATGTTCTGTGTGTTTTTGGTAAACAACGGAGCAGGCTGATCGGAATGCAGGCGGCATCCCCTGTTTTATAAAAAGAGCCTGATGAAAAGAATATGGGCCCGGAAAGGACAAAGAATATGAAAATTAATTTTGACGAATGGAATGAGAGAAGAAACACCAACTGTGGAAAATGGGATACCATGGATAAAAAATATCAGAAAGAAGGAATGCTGCATCTTGGTGTTGCGGATATGGATTTCCGGTCTCCAAAACAGATCATTGATGCTTTTCAGGATATTCTTGACAAAGGAATTTTTGGCTATACAGATTTAAGCGACAGATTCTATGAAAATATCCGGGAATGGATGAGACAGAAGCATCAGGCTGAGGTATCCAGAGAGGAGATTGTATTTTGTCCCCGTATCAATGTTTCTTCCAGTATCTGTGTGGAAACATTTACCGAAGAAATGGATGAAGTGATCATCAATACTCCTGCCTATGGTCCTCTGTATCAGGCTGTTGTAAAGAATCACCGTAAAGTAGTGGAAAGCCCTCTGATACTGGAAAACGGCAGTTATAAGATCGACTTTGCACATCTGGAATCTGTTGTGACGGATAAAACAAAAATGTTTATTCTCTGCAGTCCGCACAATCCGGTGGGAAGAGTATGGACTAGAGAAGAACTGGAAGAAGTTGGAGCATTCTGCAAAAAACATGATCTTCTTTTATTTGTAGATGAGATTCACGGTGATATTGTGGCAGAGGGAGTTACTTTTACAACGGCTCTTACTTTATCCGAGACAGTGAGAGAGCGGCTGATCGTTGCCACATCTCTGACAAAGACCTTTAATGTTCCGGGAGTGATCGTTTCTTATATGATTGTTCCTGATGAGGAGATCAGAAGCCGCATTGCTCAGACCATTGACCGTATTGGTATGCATAATCCCACTATTTTTGCAGTGGCAGCTGTAGAACACGGATATATGGAATGTGAAGAATGGTACCGGCAGATGCTTGCTTATGTAAATGAAAATGAAACATTTACACGTGAGTTTTTTGCAGAACATTTTCCGGAATTTGAGATTCTTGAAAGACAGGGAACATATCTTCTCTGGATCAGTTATGAGAAGCTTGGAATTACAGAGGAAGAGCTGGAAAAATGGTTTCTGGAAAAAGCCAATGTTTCTGTTTATATGGGAAGTGTTTTCGGAAACGAGGGCAGAGGCTTTATCCGTCTGAATATAGCAAGTCCAAGGGCAATGCTGAAAGAAGCTTATGAGAGAATGGCTGCAGTTTATTCAGAGATAAAATAAAAGATCTGAGACAAAAATAAAAAAGAGGATTTTCAACTGGTATATCTGTCCGGTGAAAGATCCTCTTTTTATATATGGATTCCGTTATTCAAAAATATAAAATACAGAGTGCTTCAGGTTGCTTACTACGCATCTTTTTCCATGTTTTTTACAGCAGTGGAAAGCATAAGCTTGATTCGGTTCAGCTGATTTACCTCGCTGGCGCCCGGGTCGTAGTCAATAGCAACAATATTTGCTTCCGGATGCCTGCGGCGGATCTCCTTGATCACGCCCTTGCCTACAATGTGGTTTGGCAGGCAGCCAAAGGGCTGAATACACACGATGTTCGGTACGCCGCCGTTGATCAGCTCCAGCATTTCGCCGGTAAGGAACCAGCCTTCTCCGGTCTGATTTCCCGGAGAGACAATAGGAGAAGCCATTTCCGCAAGCTGGCGGATATCCGCAGAAGAGGAAAAATGGCGGCTCTGTTCCAGAGCTTCGTCCGCGGCTTTGCGGAGCCAGTCAATTCCTTTGATTCCCCAGTTTGCAACTGTTGCCTTTGATTTTTTAAATCCAAGGTAATCGGACTTGAAATTCTGGTTAAAGAAACAGTAGCTGATAAAGTCGATCAGGTCAGGGCACACTGCCTCGGCGCCTTCTGCTTCCAGAAGCTCAGCCAGATGATTGTTTGCAGCAGGAAGGAATTTTACCAGGATCTCTCCTACGATTCCTACCCGGGGTCTGCGTTCTCCGGTAACCGGGATCATATCAAACTCGTGAACAAGATCACGGCACATTTTTTTGAACTGGCTGTGGCTGATGCTTCCTCCCTGAAGGAAAGAGATCACCCGCTGTTCCCATATTTTGTGTTTCCGGTTGACAATTCCTTTTTCCTGTTCATAAGGACGCATGCGGTAAACACATTTCATAAGAAGATCTCCGAACACAGCTCCATAGCATATTTTTTTCACCAGAGGGAGAGTCAGCTTAAAGCCAGGATTGCTTTCCAGACCGCTGAGGTTCAAAGAGATTACAGGAACCTGCTCCATATCGGCTTTTTTCAGCGCACGGCGGATAAATCCGATATAGTTGGAAGCCCGGCATCCGCCTCCTGTCTGAGTCATAATAACCGCTGTTTTATCCAGATCATATTTGCCGGATAAAAGCGCATCCATGATCTGTCCCACAACGATCAGCGAAGGATAGCAGGCGTCGTTGTTTACATATTTCAGTCCCACATCCACAGCGCCTTTGTTGTCGTTTGGCAGAACCTCCAGATTGTATCCGCAGGAATTAAAAGCTGCCTGGAGAATACTGAAATGGAAAGGAGACATCTGTGGGCAGAGGATGGTGTAATCCTTTTTCATTTCTTTTGTAAAAACAACTTTTTCAATGGCAGAGGACTGGATATTCCGTTTCCTGTTCTGCTTTTCTTTGGCGCGGATGGCTGCCAGAAGAGAACGGATACGGATGCGGGCTGCGCCAAGATTGTTTACCTCGTCAATTTTCAGACAGGTGTAGATCTTGCCGCTTCCGTCCAGGATTTCATACACCTCATCGGTTGTAACGGCATCCAGGCCGCAGCCAAAGGAATTCAGCTGGATCAGGTCAAGATCCTCCCTTGTTTTTACAAAGCTTGCGGCAGCATAAAGCCGGGAATGATACATCCACTGGTCATTGACGCGGATCGGACGCTCAATGTCTGCCAGATGGGAAATGGAATCCTCTGTGAGAACAGCAAGTCCGTAGCTGTTAATAAGATCCGGGATGCCGTGATGGATTTCCGGGTCAATGTGATAGGGACGTCCTGCCAGGACAATGCCCCTGCGCCCTGTTTTTTTTAGGTATTCCAGAGTTTCTTCACCCTTTTTCTCAATATCTCTGCGGGCTGCTGCCAGTTCCTCCCAGGCAGCGTGAACAGCGTCTTTTACCTCCTGGGCGGGCAGTTCTTTAAAGACCTCTACAAGACGGTCAGTAAGCACTGCCTCTGAGGTAAAGGCAAGAAAAGGATTACGAAAATCAATTTCCGGGTTATGAAGCTCGTCCACATTGTTTTTGATATTTTCCGCATAGGAAGTGACAATAGGGCAGTTGTAATGGTTTACAGCATCCGGGAACTCGTTGCGCTCATAGGGGATGCAGGGATAAAAAATAAATTTTATGCCCTTTTTCAAAAGCCAGCTGACATGTCCGTGAGCCATTTTTGCCGGATAACATTCGGATTCACTGGGAATGGATTCAATTCCAAGCTCATAAATCTTTCTGGTGGAAGTAGGTGAAAGAACTACTTCATAATTCAGCTTTGTAAAGAAAGTAAACCAGAAAGGATAATTCTCAAACATGTTGAGAACCCGGGGGATTCCCACTTTGCCCCGGACTGCTTTGTCCGCAGACAGTGGCTCGTAGGAAAAAATTCTTTTATATTTGTATTCATAAAGGTTCGGAATATGTTCTTTGTTCTTCTCCTTGCCGATTCCGCGCTCGCATCGGTTTCCGCTGACAAACTGACGTCCTCCGCTGAATTTGTTGATGGTAAGACGGCAGTTATTGGTACAGCCCCGGCAGTTTGCCATAGAGGTTGTATATTTCAGGGAATTGATCTTTTCAATAGGGAGCATGGTAGTTTCTTTACCTTCTTCATAACGCTCCCTGGCGATCAGAGCAGCGCCAAAGGCGCCCATGATTCCTGCAATATCCGGACGGATTGCATGACAGTCGGCAATTTTTTCAAAGCTTCTGAGAACCGCATCATTATAAAAGGTTCCGCCCTGCACCACAATCTGGCTTCCCAGCTCGGAGGCGTCGGATACCTTGATGACCTTAAACAGCGCGTTCTTGATAACGGAGTAGGCGAGACCTGCAGAGATGTCGGCTACAGATGCGCCCTCCTTCTGGGCCTGCTTTACGTTGGAATTCATAAAGACCGTGCACCGGGACCCCAAGTTCACCGGATGCCGGGCGAACAGCCCCATCTTGGAGAAGTCGGCAATGGTGTAGCCCAGGGCCTTGGCAAAGGTCTCGATAAAGGAGCCGCACCCGGAGGAGCAGGCCTCGTTGAGCATGATGGAGTCCACCGCTTGGTTGCGGATCTTGAAGCACTTCATGTCCTGGCCGCCGATGTCGA
>ENA-OOWK01001467-OOWK01001467.1-human-gut-metagenome-genome-assembly--contig:-NODE-1467-length-11331-cov-20.632671_pt1 | contig 11331 bp, 15 predicted proteins | sample MGYA00241405_ERZ501317 | MGnify/ENA primary metagenome ERZ501317 (study PRJEB25962, sample SAMEA1972440) | human gut metagenome | biome: human gut; feature: human-associated habitat; material: faeces... | reverse complement strand
CAAGTTCTACGAGTGTCCCGACAAGGAGGAGACTCCTGCGGAAGAGCCGGCCAAGCCAGCAACCAAGAAAGGCAAGAAATAGCCTTTCCTCTCCATAACAAGGCGACCTTCGGGTCGCTTTTGTTTTGCTCAGGGACATCAATCTGCTGTTATAGCGTGTGATAATCTTCTCTAATAACAACCATGTGCATTTATTAACCATAACGGCAACGCCGTCTTCCTTTATTCTAACCACTTCGTCCCTCACCATTTGCGAAACGTCACCAAGATGGTTGGCATACAGATATTCCCGGCTGATGGCGACAAAGTCGCTATTAGCCAAGAAAGACAGTATGCCAAGGTCTGAACGCGAGAGGACTGCCATCTATGCCACAAGATGCCGAAGCCGAGGCTTCTGATAATTGTGTCCTTTACTGGCTATCCACTCGCCTTGATATTCAGACCGTCAATCTTGCGACAGCTTCACTACCCACCCACACCTGCTTTACTATTCTTCTTCTCTTTGACTGCAAAATATTTTCTGTTATAAGCGGTGGTTTCGTCCAAGTGCGTTGTATCGCTTCGCCCCACACCTTCAGAACGGCATTACTGTACGGACACCGCACGAATCCCATGTGACAGGCAGCCAACAATGTCACTATCAGAAACTGACACTTCTGATAACTGCCTTTATTGCTGTCTGGCTGTCCCATTATCGGGCTTCGGCAATGTCCGTGTAATGCCATTCTGCCCACCCATACCACCTTTACCACTAATCAACTGTTTTACAATTTCTCTTCTGCTATACAAGAGGCAGTTCTTGTCCACTCAGGCATATTGAATGTGGCAGACATGTCTGCTACGTCCAATCTGCCTCAGTGTCCTGCGGCAAGGACAAGGCACATTTGTCATGCTGACAGGAGTGCCCGATTTGTCCGTTGCGCAACTGTCTCTTCTTGCCTGATATACGTTACTATCTACTTCTAAATTATACTGCTTTGCCCCACGCCTTTGCGAAGCGTTACATGGTCTGTCGTCATACAGACATCCTTGGCTGATGGCAACACGTTGCTATTAGCCAAAGCTGACAGTATGCCGAAGTACCGACGCGAGAGAATTGTCTGTCCGTGCTACAAGCTATCAAGGCTGAAGCTTTGATGACTTGCATCCCGGTCAGCCAACACACTCGCTTTATGTCGGTACAGCAGACCTGCAAACACTTCACTGCCCACCCTTACTGTTTCAATCTTTCTTCTTACCTCTTTATATATAACACATCATTCCTCTTGCAGCCAATATCAATAATCTTCTTCCAATCAGCGCAGTGGTAGGCATATTTCCTGCAAAGTTAGCCGCGTCTGAGACAATCGTCAAATTCTGCTTGAGGTCTTGTGACTGTGAACAATCTTCCTTTTCCTCGGAAAAGAGTATTCTTCACACATAATTTGTCTTTATGTCTTTTCTTGCGGCTTGTGGGAGCAGAAAATATCCCTCCACAGGCTGAAAGGTCTCGAAAGGAGGGAAGAGAAAGAAACGGTTAAGCGAACGCAGAGGGAATTTATTCACTATGCTGAGCGTAAGTTTCTTCAACGTAGTTAAACAAGTCCAGCGACATGGGCGACAAACTTATTTGTATCACTAAAAATAGAAAGGCAATGAAGATTATCATCCTGCATGATGCTGACGCACGCATCGAGTATCTTGACGTAGCCGACCACCTTCTCGGCTCAGACATCGAGGAGTTCCTCACCAGACAGGGCTTCTCAGTGAACAACATCACATGGCTTGTCACATCGGCAGACCATATCCCAGTGGTTTACCACAAGTATGACATCGACTGCAAGACCGGCGAGGCAACCCACACCAAACGAGAGGCAGAACTGCAAGACCTCACTATCCACGGACAACTCCAGGCATTGCAGCACCGGGAGCAGGACGAGCTGAAAGCGGCTCTTCGCAAGTACGGCACGGAGGTGGACGGAGGCTTTGAGGTGCATTTCGAGGGAGAGCAGCCCATCGTGGCAGGTTATCTCTTTGACGAGCCTCGTGACATCGTCATAGACGCAGCACGTTTGGATGCCGACGGAAACTTGTCGCTTCTTGGAGAGGACAAGGAAGTGAGGGATGGACAATACGACATAGAGCCAAGCGACATATTTGGCGGTCAGTTGGACTATGTCACGTCGAGTATAGGTGCATGGATGAAGTAGGAGCATGTATGACCCAGTGCATCGTATATGACGAGACGACCAAGGAGAGCGAGACCTTTTGCTCATTGACCGCAGCCAAGAAGTGGATGCGAGAGCGCATCAAACAGAAGCATGAGGTAAGCGGACAGAAGTACAGAGTCTATTCCGACGGAGAGTTTGTTAATTGCGGCTCTATCAGTCTCACAGGCAGCAACAAGTCTTTTGTCGCCAATACAAGGCAGACGAAGAAAGGATATTAATAACAAGGTAACGGCAAGCCTAACCAACTTGCCACACATATATTGATATGGAAAAGCAAATATTGAGTTTTAATGACTTGCCATCAGCATTGTCATTAGTAATAAACAAGCTGGAGATTTTAGAAGAAAAGTTTTCCACACTAATGACTCAAATTCAGCCCGATAAGGGATTGGAATGGCTTAGTGTTTCCGAATTGAGTGAGTATCTCCCTACCCATCCAGTTGAACACACAATCTATTGTTGGACAAGCAATAAACAAATACCATTCCATAAGAAGGGGAAACGTATCATGTTCCTCAAATCTGAAATTGATGAGTGGATGCAAGATAACAAGAGTAGGTCACGAGCAGAAATTATGAATGAAGCAATAGCTTATGTTCAATCAACAAGAAAAGTCATTTAAATAACAAGGTAACGGCAAGTCTAACCAACTTGCCACTATAACATTTTCACATTATGATTTACACTCACACTATCGGACGCATCGGAGCAAAGGATTGCCGCGTCATCACAGGTACACACGGAACATTCATGGCTGTTGACATCGCAGTGGACGACTACAGTAAGGGCAAGCAAATCACCACTTGGGTAAGGGTGAAGAGCAGCAAGGAGAACCATATCCGTTTGGCTGAATACCTCACCAAGGGTCGTATGGTGCTTGTGGAAGGCACACTGACTTCTTCCATTTGGACAGACCGCAACGGAGAGAACCACATACAGCATAGCATCATAGCTGACTCCATCGCCTTTGTCAATGCAGGGAAGAAGGATGCAACCGACACACCTGCAACAAAGGCACGCAAGGCAGCCAAGGCAGAGGGCGAGGCTCCCGTACCGCCAGCCGATGCACCGCAGGACAAGAGCGAAGACCTTCCCTTCTGAGGGTAGTATCAACTGAGAGTAGTACGTACTAATCGTAGTAAATCCGCTTTTACTATGGTTAGTATGTACTATCAGTAGTAGAATAGTAAAGTAGTATTCACTAATAGTAGTATCATGTTATGACACAGATAATTGCAATTCTAAATCACAAAGGAGGCGTAGGGAAAAGCACGACTGCAGTAAGCCTTGCAGCAGCTCTACAACTGAGTAAGAAGCACGTCTTGGCTATTGACATGGACGGACAAGCCAACCTCACGGAAGCCTTGGGATTGTCCATCGAGGAAGAGCAAACCGTCTATGGCGCAATGTGCGGACAGTACCCTTTGCCGTTGGTCAAGTTGAATAATGGCATCACGGTTGTTCCTTCTTGCCTTGACCTTTCAGCGGCTGAGTCAGAGCTTATCAGCGAGCCGGGACGGGAACTTATCTTGAATGGACTTATCACCAAAGCCATTTCCAAAGAGCATTTCGACTACGTCATCATCGATTGCCCACCATCATTGGGCTTGCTGACCTTGAACGCCCTCACTGCAGCCGACTACATCATCATCCCTGTTCAAGCACAATACCTTGCCATGAGAGGTATGGCAAAGTTGATGGACATCATACGCATCGTTCAGGAGCGGCTTAACCCCAACCTCAAAGTGGGCGGCATCGTCATCACGCAGTTCGACCGCCGCAAGACCTTGAACCGCAGCGTGAGGGAAATCGTCAATGACAGTTTTCACGAGAAGGTCTTCAAGACCGTCATCCGTGACAATGTGGCTTTGGCAGAAGCACCCATCAACGGTAAGACCATCTTCGAGTATAACCCCAAGTCCAATGGTGCCAGTGATTACATGTCTTTGGCGAACGAAGTGTTGAACCTAAAATAACATAGCCATGAGCAAGAGCAATATGTTGAAAGAAGGAATGAAAGGAGGTCTCAACGGACTCCTTTCTTCCACCAAGAAGCCGAGTAAAGAGCAGATAGTCACAGAAACGGACACCCCACAATCCGTTCCTGAGACTACCGAAGTGCCAGTGCATTGCAACTTTCTTATCAACAAGAGCATCCACACGAGGATGAAGTACCTCGCCATCAAGAAAGGGATGTCCTTGCGTGATATTGTCAACGAGGCAATGACCGAATACCTAAAGCGGCATGACACATGAGTGCCGCGCGGTATCATCGCCGGACAGACGATGATACCGCTATCTCTTCTATATACTCTACTAATCGAAGCATGGTAGTAAATACTATTCTACTATTATACTACTCGTAGTCGTTACTACTTTTAGCGAATACAATCCAAACCTAATATAAGACAAGTATTATCATTTGTCAAACTGTATATTTACTGATATAAGGCTGTTGTCCAACACTTTCTAACAAATTCCTTTTTCCCATTATATCAACTATCGTCCATACCCATATACAGCATCGCCCCACGCCATCCCGCCCAGTTTTCTTTTGTATGTAAAAGATTTCTTTTCGCCTGCCTTGCCGCTGTGGATATTGTTTTGTAAAGGTAATGCTGGCGGTTGTCCAAACACCAAATCGTCCATTGCACTGACCGAAAAATCTTCCTCTGCTCGCAGAGCGTATTTTTCGCTCCCGATTTGGCTTATTGACTTCGTCTTCCTCACTCGCGACTCGGCATAGCTCAAACAAGTTTGGCTCTGCCTCGCTGCTCCTTCGGTTGACCGCCATCACTCTTGAAAAGCAAAAAATATCCCTTGGGCAGGCAAGAAAAGCCTCCAAACAGAGGGAAGAAAAAACATCAGAGCAATGGCACACAAGAATGACTATCACATCCAAAAGCAGTTAGACAAGCCTCAGACTTGGTTCTGCAAATACTATCCCGCACGCATCCGCAATGTGGGTGAGAAGGAGATTGCCGACAGACAATTAGTGTTTGACTTCAAGGACGGAAGAGCCTACGAGGAAGTGGCGCAGCGCACCGCAGAGAATATGCTGACACTCTACGGCAAGGGTTGCGTTAACATCGTCTTTGCCCCCGTTCCGGCATCCACAAGCGAGAGCAACGAACTCCGCTACAAGGCTTTCTGTCATAGGGTTTGTGAACTGACAGGAGCTGAAAACGGCTACGAGCACGTGAGGGTATGCGGAGAACGCAAGACCATCCACGACAACCGCAAAAACGAAGATGAAGTCCGCAAGGCGAATGTTGTTGAGTTTGATGAGCCGTTCTTCGACAACAAGATGGTGTTGGTCTTTGACGATGTGATAACCAAGGGACTCAGTTTCGCCAAGTATGCCAACCAACTCGAAAGTCTCGGTGCATGTGTCATTGGCGGTATGTTCCTCGCACGCACGCATTATAAAGTAAGGTAAAGTATGACAAAGTACGACAAGGCAGTGTCCGTATGCTTCAGCGGACACCGCAGCGTACCTTTCGCCAAGCGGAGGGAGTTGAAGCAATGTCTCAAATCGGAGATAGCCAAGGCGTATGCCGACGGCTACCGGTATTTCTATTGTGGCATGGCAATGGGATTTGACCTGCTGGCGGCAGAAGCCGCCCTTTCGTTGCAATGCGAGTTGAAGGACTTGCAGGTGATAGCCGTTGTGCCGTTCCGTGGTCAGTCTGACAGGTGGAGCAAGGAAGCGCAAGCCAAGTACGATGCCATCCTACGCATCGTGGATGATGTGGTCGTATTGAGCGAGCGTTACTACAACGGCTGCCTTCTGAGACGCAACGACTACATGGTCAACCACAGTTCACGGCTCATAGCCTACTTCGATGGCAATCCCAAGGGCGGCACATTCTACACCGTCCGAGAAGCCAAGCGGCAGGGATTGGACATAGTGAACCTTCATAATAGTGTATAACCAATAAAACAGAAAATGCTTATGGACGATGTTGTTGCAATCATCGTTTGCTACTTCGTGTTCAGAGCTTTGGGCGGTGTGCTCAGAGCTTTGTTCGGCGGAGAGAGACGAAATGATTTCCGCAGAGACAGATGAGCAACTCTGCATATATTTCATAGAGAACACTACGGCTTGCCTTTGTCGCCGTATTGTACCCTATCTTCCGCTGCCATCTGAATTTCCTCAGTAGGCAGTGCGTATTGCTGTGCACTGTTCAGGGCAGTGGCGATGGAATCAGTGGCGGTGGGAGCAAGACGTTCCTTTAGTCGGGTGTTGCGCTTCAACACCTTCATGTTGTGAATGGCGTAGGCAAGGGCTTTGGTCTGACCCACCAATACGCAAATCTTCTTGGCACGGGTGATACCAGTATAGATAAGGTTGCGCTGAAGCATCACATAGTGAGTCATCAGCACCGGCATCACCACGATGGGATATTCTGACCCTTGCGACTTGTGGATGGTGGTGGCGTATGCAAGGGTCAGCTCGTCGAGTTCCGAGACCTCATACTCCACTAACTGACCATCGAAATCCACCGTCAGCGTGCGTTCCTCCATATCCATGGAGTGCACATAGCCGAGGTCGCCGTTATATACATCCTTGTCGTAGTTGTTGCGCAGCTGCATCACACGGTCGCCCTCCTTGTAGGTATAGCCGCCACGGACGAGTGCCGCCGTGTTGTAGTTCAATGCCTGTTGCAGAGCCATGTTCAGGTTGGCTGCCCCCACCACGCCGCGCTGCATGGGCGTGAGCACCTGTATGTTCGCCGTCGGCTGTCGGTAAGCCTTGGGCAGTCGGTCGCGCACCAACGAGACGATGGTCTCCACCACCTTCTCCGGCTCTTCCTGCTTCATGAAGAAGAAGTCGGTGTGCTGACCGTTGCTGATGTCGGGGAAGCTGCCCCGGTTGATGGCATGGGCACTCATCACGATGCGGCTCGACTGTGCCTGTCGGAAGATGCGTGTAAGCCTTACCACTGGTATGACTCCCGAATCGATGATGTCGCGCAGCACATTGCCAGCCCCCACACTGGGCAACTGGTCGATGTCGCCCACAAGCACCAAACGCATCGTCGTAGGCAGTGCCTTCGTGAGGTTGTTCATCAGGATGATGTCTATCATTGAGCACTCATCCACTATCAGTGCATCCCCCTCCAAGGGGTTCTCGTCGTTACGCTTGTAGCCGTCCTGCGGATTGTATTCCAGCAATCTGTGAATGGTCTTCGCTTCCATGCCCGTTGCCTCACTCATCCGTTTGGCTGCACGCCCTGTGGGAGCGGCGAGCAATATGCGCATACCTGCCGACTGCAAAGCGGCGATGATGGCTTTGGTTGTGGTAGTCTTTCCCGTGCCTGGACCTCCAGTGAGCACCATCACTTTCGAGGCGATGGCTTGTCGGATGGCTTCCACCTGCACCTCGTCGTATTCAATGCCAGTTTCCCTTTGCAACTTGGCGAGGTCGAAACGAGCAGTGAATATGGAACCCACTTCTTTCGTATGAACCAAGGTGCTCAGACGGTTTGCCGTGCCGCACTCGGCATAGTAGAACGGCGGCAGGTAGATGCCAGTGCCGTCGAGCATCAAGTCCTCCGTCTCGATGGCGTGTGTCATGGCGGTGCGAATGCACTCCTCGTCGGCTTCGAGCAACTGCCTTGCCGTGGCTATCAGCTGCTGCTCCTCCGCATAGCAATGCCCCTCGTCAGCCAGTTGGTTGAGCGTGTAAATGAGTCCGCTGCGCAAACGCCTCTCGTCGTTCATCTCATATCCCATCTTGCGTGCAATGCCGTCGGCGGTCTTGAAACCGATGCCCCAGATGTCATCAGCCAGTCGGTAGGGATTCTCCTTCACCTTGTCGATGCTTTCCTTGCCATACTGACGGTAGATTTTCGCGGCGTATGCCGTGCTCACTCCGAAGCCTTGCAGGAAGAACATCACGTTCTTGATGTCCTTCTGCTTCTCCCAGCTCTCGCGTATCTTCTCTACACGTTTCTTGCCGATGCCCGGCACCTCGTAGAGCCGCTCGATGTCAGTCTCTATCACCTCGATGGTGTCCGTTCCGAAATGACCCACGATGAGTTTGGCAAACTTCGGACCGATACCTTTCACCAGTCCGCTGCCTAAGTATTTCTCAATGCCGTAAGCCGTGGCAGGCATCACCTCCTCCCACGTCTGGCACTGGAACTGCTGTCCGTACCGCTTATCCACCCTCCATTCGCCTTCGCACAGCAATACCGACCCTGCCGGCACTTCCAGCAGGTTGCCCACCAAGGTGACGAGGTCATCATACCCCTTCACCTTGACTTTCATCACCGAATAGCCGTTCTCGGCATTCTGATATGTGATGCGCTCTACGACGCAACGGAGTTTGGTCATGTATTTCTGTTCTTATTTCAACTGCTTGCCGTCTGCAAACGCATTGCCCACACGCTGCCACAAGGCGATATAGCCATGATGAACAGGGTCGTAGGTGATGAGCTGCATCTTCTCCACATCAGGCTTGCCATCCTCGGCAAGACACTTTTCATCTACCAGGATGTTCACTATCTCCGCCACGATGTAATAGCCTTCCGCTGACTCGTCGATTTTCTCTTTTATACGACATTCCAAGGTCATGGGGAAGTCGGTGAAGACGGGAGCGTTGACATTCTCTGCCTTCTCAACGTTCCAACCAGTCTTCGCCATTTTGTCCGCATCATTCTTGGCAGATACGATGCCTACGAAATCTGCTGCCACCATGGTCTGCTTTGTAGCAAATGCCACGGTGAAGTCGGGGCAGTTGTTCAGATTCTCGGTAGTGGCATGTGCGCCCATGGCAATCATAATCTCCTTTGCGTCCCATTGACCGCCCCAGGCTGCATTCATTGCATTGGGCTTGCCATTCTTGTCGTATGTACCGATAATCAGTACCGGCTGTGGAAGCATCCACGATTTTTGTCCAAATGACTTCATTGTTTGTATATTCTATCTGTTGTTTCTTATTTCCAATGTTATATCCATATATGACCGCTTGCCGTCTATATAGTCGGCATAAAGTTGCTCCTCGCTTCTTCCTTTCAAGACATGGCACTTGCCGCATATCTCACAATTATGCAGACATCTCCATTCATTCAGAACGTAATCCAGACGTTCCTCTCGTGTAGATGATTCAATAGAGGGTGTGCTCATAATCAGTGTCTCCCACAGCGTGGTCAATCAGTGCCTGAAACTCTTCTTCCGTATAGTCTTCTTCCCAACCATACGTTACGTCCTTTATGCCCAAAGTAAACCCTAATGCCTCAGAATAGGATATGCCAATTTCAGCTGCAAGGTCTCTTGCCGCTTGAAAAATCTGCTCTTCTTTGCTTAAGGGTAGTTGTTTCGCCTTCTTATGTTTTTTCTTCGGTTTCCCCATTTGAATATATTCGTTTATTAATCAGAGTTGATGGGCATCTTGAAATTCCTGTATTTCTTTCGGAGTTCCTCATTATGCGCCTTCATTTCCTCATACATATTATTCAGTGCGTCAGGAAATCCCCATCCACAAGGGCTTGCCCAACGAAGGCATTGCTTGATTCGGGAATCATACTTGTCCCAAAGGTCATAAAGCACGATGTGGCGCAATGTCTTGTCGAAATTACTCTCAACAGAATCATAGAATTGCTCCCACATGTCTCCATAGTCATAAGTGAACTGACAGGCATTCTCCATATAGAACACCATCAATTCTGCGACTGAATCTTCCGAAGGCTTCAGTTTCTTGAAGTCGGACAATGCCTTGCGGCACACTGAGAAGCGTGTCTTTGGCTCTCTGTTCCTGCTCGGATAGAACTCTTCCCGTATGATGTGCTTGTACTCTTCCAGCTTCTGGCCCTCATTCGGCTCTGCATAGAAGTCAAGATATTCTTTTGCCTCTTTCCGTGCAGAATAAAGTTCCAATACCATTTTTATTATCTCACTCTTGTCCATGGACATAAGGACAGACTTTAATTTAGATTTTGACATTTCTGCTCTTTTATCTTAAAAACGGATCAATCGTTGCCAACAACTCTGATTTCTGCATCACACCGCTTGTCCTCCACAGCACTTCACCACGTCTGAAAAGCATGAGTGTGGGTACAGACTGTATGCGATACAGGCTTGCCGTCACTCCATACTTGTCCACATCCACCTTGATGATGCGGATTCTTTCACCCAACACTTCCTTCACCTGCTCCAAGATGGGGTGCATCATCTTGCATGGCTGGCACCATGTGGCGAAGAAATCGACCAAGACCAGTTGGTCGCCTGATATAACGTCTTTGAATGTTTCCATTGTCCTTTATATATGTAGTTCTACGTCCTTCCCGAATGGTGCGAGCGACAGTCCTGCCATCTTGAAATGCTGTTTGGCAAAAGGAATGCCGATGATGGTGATGAACAGCAGCACTCCGAAGAAGACGTGCATCAGCCATGCCCACAGACCGCCAAAGACAATCCATAGGATGTTCAGCGGTATGCGGATGCAGCCGGTGGGACTCTTAGTGTCCTTCACCTCAGCACCGAAGGGCCATAGGCACAACAAGCCAATCTTGAATGTCTGCAAAGCTACAGGGATGCCAATGATGGTGATGGCCATTGCCAGGCTTCCCGTGAAATAACCGATGGCGGCTTCCAGTCCACCGAAAAGCCACCACAAAAGATTTCCTATTATACGCATATTCTTATTCCTCTCTTTTATTCCTTTTCTTCAATGGTCCGCTATGCGGCCCACGGTTCAGCGTCACACCATGCTTATTGAGTATGCGGAACACGGAACTTCGGCTTGTGAAACCGCTGATGGCGAAGATGTCATCAATGCTGTGCCCCTCGTTGTACATGTTCACGATGTTCTTCTCACGCTCCAACTTCGACAGTGCCTTTTCCGACTTCTTGGGCGGTCGGATATTCTGTTGCAGATGGATGATGTGCGCCGATGCCTTGCGCAGCACGGCACACTCCTCAGAGAGTGATCCGAACATCTGAATGACTTGCGAGGGCTTGGTGTCAGGGAAAAGTTCGTCAAACGTGTCGATACGGTCTTGGATGGAAATGATACGCACCACCTTCACACGGCAGTATTCTATGAATGTAGCCAGCTCGCGGGTGCCACGCAGTGCGTTACTGAACCTCGACACCACCAGCTCGTCGCCGCGCT
>ENA-OOWK01001466-OOWK01001466.1-human-gut-metagenome-genome-assembly--contig:-NODE-1466-length-11332-cov-2.186574_pt1 | contig 11332 bp, 7 predicted proteins | sample MGYA00241405_ERZ501317 | MGnify/ENA primary metagenome ERZ501317 (study PRJEB25962, sample SAMEA1972440) | human gut metagenome | biome: human gut; feature: human-associated habitat; material: faeces... | reverse complement strand
CTAAACCCGAAAAATCATCGTGACTAAACCCGCAACAACTAATTGAACACAAACACCCATGGTGGTGGCGCACGCCCATCCGACGATCCTGCGGGCGAACACGTCGGTGACGAACGCCGTGTAGCCGAACGAGCCGTTGGCCATGCGCACGTAGGTGATGTCGGCCACGTGCAGGCGGTTCGGCGCACAAGCCTCGAACCTCCTGTCCACCAGATCCGGCCTGCAGCCCGTGCCCTTGGCGGGTTTCGTCGTCACCGGGGTTTTGCCGCGGCGCACGCCCCGGATGCCAAGCCCGCGCATGATGTTCATCACCCGGTCGCGGCCGACCTCCGTGGGATCCCGGCCCTGGGCGACCAGCTGCGCGTGCATCTTCCCGCAGCCGTACACGGCCGTGAAGAGATCCGAGTGGATCTGGAGGATGTCGCGGGCCAGCGCCTCGTGCCTGGCGGCCATGCGGCTGACGGGCCTGGATTTGAACATGCGGTAGCCGCGCGGCGTGAGAAACCCGCAGTCCAACGATTCGGAAAGGCCCCTGCAGATCGGCCCGACCCTGAAACGGCTTCTGTGCTCGTCGATGTACGCGGCCATCAACGCCGTGTCGGGTCGAGCCTGGCCGCGAAAAAAGCCGGAGCCGTCGTCAGGATCCCGTCCGCCCGGCGCGGCTCGGCGACCTCGGCCCTCAGACTCTTGAGCTCCGCCATCGCGTCCTCCGCCGACTGTTTGGTCCCGGCGGCGACCGTCGCGTCCGCCTGGGCGCGCCAACGCCGCAGTGATTCCGGCGCTATCCCCGGATCCTTGGCGACCTGTTCGATCGCCTTGGTCTCCGACGAATACGAGCCGCGCGACTCGGTCAACAGCCTGACGGCCTTCGCCTTGAACTCCGGCGTGTATCTCGTTCCTTTTGTCATGGTTCCATCATCTCCCATCGAGTTAGGGGAAATGCGGAACAAAAATCAGTTCATATCAATGCAATGAATCTGCCTCACTTCGTTACGCATAATTTGAACGGCGTCTCTCCATTAATCGTCTTCCCTATACGCACAAAACGATAACCGTCAAATTTTTCTTTATCTAAATCGTTTGTTGAAAGCACATACGTCACATCAAGCCGTTCCAATTGCTCAGGCGTAGCATTTATTTTGTATGCATCGTTGGCAGTTAACTTAAAAAGATGTTTCGCAGGCTTATTCACAACATTCATCTCAATGAAAGCATACCTGTTATAGATACGCTTCCAACGTTCTCCCGGATCGATTCGTTTCATCTTCTGGAGGTCAGGCGTAACTGCCACAGCATTGAAAGTTTTCACACCGTTAGCCACTAATAGATTCGCCAAACGCGCGGAATCATTCCCTTCGGTAATCCAGACGCCAGGCTCCTCATCTTGCAATGCCCGCACTTGATTAACTACCGGTTGATCAGTGAGAGGACGAGTGGAGTACTGCACAGGATTGACTGACAAACCGGAAAAAGCAATCGCGAATATAGCAACAAAAGTAATGCATCCATTAACTTTTGCTTGTTGTGAAAAAAGAGCAGCAACAAACGAAATCACGACCAGTAGGCAAATTAAAGTTAATAAATTTCCAAGGTATGGCCGAAATACCAAACGCGCAGTCGCCACAGCGAATGCAACATAAACACACGCTACAACAATTTTGGAAGTTCTAGTGTGGTTTTCACACCACTTTGCCGCACCTCGAACCAGCAAAAGGATGTTGCACACACCGATAGCAACAGTTGTCCTACTACTAGTCACAGAAGACATGAATGTAAGCTTGGATAGCCACGTAGGGAAACCGATGATTGCAAATATCGAAAGAAAAATGACGATCGCGATAATATAACAATCAAGGAAATCAGCTTTCCTGCTTTTAATCATATTAGATATCGCAAAAATAATACCTAATGGACACAAATCAATAAAAGCCGCTACTTCAACATCATTCCCAGTAAGCATTGCACTCTCAAAAAAATCTTTGAATGGAAAGCAGAACGTAGCTAAAGAAGAGAACATCAACCATATTGAACGGCCTCCGCCCTTCGACATCCGAGAGCCTGGATAAGACGTATTCAACATCGCTTGAATCGTACTCGACGATTCCTTAAAAATTAAACCCATAAGAATCGCAAAAATCAGAAATAACGTGACCATCCCCACAACCTGGGCATGAGTAAAACGTATTTTGCCCCAATACCTGAGAATAATGGCAACAATAAGCCCCGCAAGAACAAACCCTAAAGGAATCTGCCATGCAGGATAAAGCGATAAAATAAACATACCTGCACACTGCAGAATCACCGCGCAGGACAGCAGTCTAATCCAGTTTTCTTGTCTACGAAGCATGCAATCAAAACAACAAATAGAGACAAATATAGAAATCAGCATTTCAGGTAAACTATTAACGGCAAACCACCACTGCGTAAGCGGCGCAAAAGTAATGAGAGCTGCGCCAAAAGCCGACAAAGCCCGAGTTTTCCCATTGCCTTCCTTGTCGCTAATGCACAAGAAGAACTGATAGGCGGATAAGAACAACACCACTAAACGAGACGCCCAATAAAACGACAGTCCCGCAGAATTCCCTAATAACAAATAACCCCAATGAAATGGGCGAAAAATCTCAGAGGGAAACCACACCGGTGCATCTTTGATTATAAACATATCGGCAGGCCTATCACCGATTAGAGCATTAAAATAACCATAATCGTTATACGACTGTGCAAAAGCTAACGGAGTCCCTACTACATATTCGTCCGTTCTAATAGGTCGCAAAACACCAAATACGAGATCTTGTGTACCGTCTCTGCCTAACCAAAAATTCCATGTGCCCAATGATGAACCACTAATGTTCAGTACTGTCGCGCCCAAGATAATGCCTATACCGATGCAGAATCGATTGCGGTGCAGCCAATTACCTACTTTTGCCAAACCGAATGCGAAAAAAGAGCAAATAAGCCCCCATATAGGTAACAAAATAACAAAACGCAAGAGTTTGATATGCAGTTCATTTTTAGATAAATGAAGGTCAATAATTCTTTCCGAATAAAACGGATAGATTTTGACACATCCCCAACTAATGACGGCAGCGCTTAACAATACCAGTGTTAAACGAATCAGGTAAGAGAAATCTCTCATTTTTCGGATTTTCATAGTTTGGGCCTTCGTTCCCATAATCTCCTCCGCTAAAGCTTTCCAAATACAGCGTCTCTTTTTTAAAAACTTCTATCAGCTATACGCTATCCTCCATATAAAATATGGCACAACACTTGTTATTCATTTCTCATTAGGCTCAAGGGCCGCAGCCGTTTTTTACAAGTACATCAAATACAAAAACCTATTTCTTAGACCAACCTGTTCAAACTGGGCTCAACTATGAATGGTATCCACAAGGGTATAGTAATCATTATGCCAGAGACACAGAATCCAACTATCGCGGTACTTCTTCCTTGCTACAACGAGGAAGTCACCATCGGCAAGGCGGTACGCGACTTCAAAGCGACGCTTCCCAACGCCGATATCTACGTATACGATAACAACTCCACTGACCGTACTGCTGAAATCGCAACAGCCGAAGGAGCAATCGTCAGAAAAGAGCCGCGTCAAGGCAAGGGAAATGTGATTCGCGCCATGTTTGAGGACATTGATGCCGATATATACGTCATGGCAGATGGCGATGACACCTATCCTGCAGATGCAGCGCCAGCCATGGTAGATAAGGTGCTCGAAGGCTACGATATGGTGATTGGCGATCGCTTGAGCTCCACCTATTTCCAAGAGAACAAACGTCCATTCCACAACTTCGGTAACCGTCTGGTACGTGGATCCATTAACGGCTTATTCCATGCGAACGTTACCGATATCATGACTGGTTACCGAGCATTCTCGTTCACATTCGCCAAGACTTACCCAGTACTTTCACGCGGTTTCGAAGTCGAAACTGAAATGACCATCCACTCGTTGAACAACAATCTGCGCCTGTTTGAAATGCCAATTCAATACCGAGATCGTCCTGCAGGATCAGTCAGCAAACTTAACACCATAGGTGACGGCATCAAGGTAATGAGTACTATCTTCCGCATGATTCGTGAGTACAAACCGCTACCGTTTTTTGGCGGTTTTGGCACAATCCTAGGCGTTATTGGCATCATATTATGCACCAGCGTGACCATGGACTTCTGGCATACTGGCATGGTAGCGCGTTTCCCCACACTCATCGGCGCAGTCATGCTCGTCATAGCAGGAATACTATTATTTGCGACGGGCATCATACTTGATGTCATGGCTAAAAACGACCGCAAGGCGTTTATCGTCGATATGAACAAATTCGCCATGCTGCACCGGAACAAATAGACAATTATTATTTATAGGTCAGATGGAACATACCTCTATCTGACCTGTTTTTCTTATCTATTTTTCATTCAAAAGTGTGTTAAAAACGAAAACTTTGATAATAACATATTCCACAATGCGTTAAACCATGCGCCACGGTGACGATCAAGCGTTAGTCGAAACAGGAAGCTCCGTAGCAAATCCAAAGCACCTGCTATCACACAAATCAACATTATTGAAATAAGCGCGTAAAAAATAGCATATTTTGCATCGTAGAAATCTGAAAGAACAACACATTTAGTCCATAACTGTTCACGGAAAAATGGTTGTTCTGTAAAAAGATATATGCCAAGAGCGCTAGTAGCTAGGTAGTTCACCACCCTGCTTTGCCATTTTATACTTCTAAACAACTCAAATAGTCCAAAACTAATCAACAGAATCGGAATGGACCATTCTTTTTCCCACGGTGAAACATATTCAATTAGTAAAGTTGCATCATGAATAATTAGCGAAAGAAAAACATTCGCCACTACGATTACGCTCATACCAACAGCCAAGATTATCCATGCTGCCCTCTTTGATATTCTTGGCAAATACCATCTGTAATAAGAAATAAGAACAAAAATATAAATAAAGCCAACAACATTAAGACCAATATCATTCCCAGCGCCGGGGACCAGACCGAGAACAGCCCACATGAATAACATGATTAGGCAACATTCTCCGTGCAATGCTTTACCCATATTTTTTAAATTCAATAGAACAAAAGGAAGCAAAAGCAAGAATATAGCATAGCTGGTCACATACCACCACTCATTCCTCGTAAGAGGGAAAAATAAATCAAGCCAAGCATGGCCCATTGCATATGAGGTTTCTCCATTGGGATCTAGAACAAGCCTAGCCACCAGCGCAGCAAGATTCCAGAACAACAATTCACGCCATAATAGCCATATCTTTCTAAAAGCTCCTTTAATTGTCGCCGGCTTATCAGCAAGAAACCAGACAGAAATAAGCAAGAATAAAGCAATGCCAATTTTCCCTGGAGCTAAATACAACAATTGGAAGAAAAGACGCTTAACACAAAACGTTTGATCAAAAACATTGATATCCGAATGAGCGACTTCATGATGAGCAACAATAAGTATCACTGCGATAATACGCAACAGCTCAAGACCCGATTTTCGACACTTTCCGTCTTCAGCCACACCGCACATCCTCAATATCGGCGATACCACGTCAGTTCATTTCTGGGCATCCGCATCATTAAACTACACCTAAACATTAGCACTATTGAAGAAGCCGCTACTGAAAAGGAAACAAACACAAGAATCTGTAGGTACGAACAAATCCGTTATGTCCTATCAAAGCAAGCAACTCATTCACTTAATTCAATCTTTACAAGCGGAAGATGATGTCGACTCAGATCTTTCATTTCACGCTCAAGCGAAAAATACCATAAAAACTATATCGTCCATTTCTGCGCATTCGTATTATTCGATTTATACAACTGAACATTGGCACCATTGGTAGAAGAGCCACCAGAAATATCCAATACCATGTTCTCTACAAGTGCAGATTGAAAAACATAAGATCCATCAGGATTCCTGACAGCAATCCATTTCTGAGCATATGTGTTATTCGAGGCATACTGCTGCACATTGGCACCGTTAGCTGTACTCGCGCCATAAACATCCAAAACTTTACCAGAATTCACGCTGGTCAATGTCACATAGCCATTAGCATCATGCGTCACTTTCCACTTCTGAGCGTTCGTTCCGTTCCCAGCCCAAAGTTGCACGTTGGCACAATCCGAACGAAAACCCCCATAAACATCCATCTTCATACTCGTCTTTAGCTTCGAGCCAAAAGAGTACGTGCCATTCGGTAAATCTTGCCTGTGCCTCGCCGCTTGTTCATTCAACCGATCACGCATGGTTCTAGACTTCTCAATAATCCACTGCTGAGCAGCTGCATCATTAGACGAATACAGTTGCAACGCAACGTCAGGAGAATAGTTCGCACCCGGTACGTCAATAGCCTTATTTGCATTTACAGAAATCAGTGAAATTTCACCATTCTCATAATGTCGAATAGCCCACTGTTGCGCAGCAGTCCCATTGTTACCATATTGCTGCAATATCGCACCGTTAACTGCAGAAGCCCCATAAACATCTAGAACCTTGCCAGAATGTACATTAACAATGCTATATGTCCCATTGCCGACCCGCTGGAAACAGAATTTTTGAGCTTCCGTTCCATTAAATGAGTACAGTTGAATCCGAGCACCGTCTGCAGTAGAAGCCCCCGGCACATCAAAAACAAGACCGGACCTTCCAGCAGATTTGATGTTTACCGCCGTATTTACCGGCACACTAGCTTCACTAGAGGAAACAATAAACCGTTGAGCCGAAGTACCGTTAGGCGCGTACAAGCGAATCGCGGTAGCGTTGGCGATAATGCCTCCGCTCAGATCCAATACCCAATTGCCAAGAGCAGATTGCAAATAATATCCAGCCCCTGAATCACGAATAAACCACCGCTGTGCATTTGACCCATTCAATGCATATTGTTGCACCACAGCATTGTTACCTGCAGCAGCGCCTCTAACATCCAAAGCTTTGCCGGATTTCACATTAGCAATCACATAGCTACCATCCTGCTGCTTGGTAAACCTAAACTGTTGCGTCTTAGATTCATTGCCAGAATATAGCTGGATAACCGTAGAATCAGACATACTGCCATTGGGGATATCAACACTGAAAGCTACTTTAGAACGAACATTGATGTAGTAATTTCCATTGGGAATACTTACTGCAGGCATCCTGCGCACATCAATTGCAGACGAATCCTGCGCATACGCTTTATTACCAAAAGCATTCATATCCACGGAACCGCTGATGCCGTTGATACGGCCGGAACTGGTGTATTGCCAGCCGCGGTCGTTGGTATCGAAGGCGTTGTATCCCATTTGAGCACCATACTGCGCCACCCAACGGGTCTTTGCGTAGATGTTCGAATTGTTCAACGGGCCTTGCAGGTAGCTCGTATACGAATACACACCGAGATTCTTGTATCCGGCGGACTGCAGTGCGCCATACCAGGCGTCGGCCATACCGCTATAAACATTCGGATTGGTCGGCGGGGTATGACCAGCCCACGTCCACTTTTCAAGGTCGTAATACACAGGGTATTTCAGATCGTTCGGGCTCACGCCCATCTGGCGGAGTTTGGCAGCCACATCATTGCCTTCCGCACGTGCGCAGTTCGCATCGTATGCATACGAATACCAGTAGATGCCAAAAGGAATACCAAGACGTTTGCATTCGTTGATGTTACGTTGCGCTTTGGCATCGGCATAGTTGCCCCAGCCATAGCCCAAACGAATGATTGCGCCTTCCACGCCGTCGGCTTTCGCCTTGGCCCAATCGACGTCACCCTGCCATGAGGAAACATCAATCACGCCCTTGGCTTGTTGAACGAACAGGTTGTTCCTATAATCGAAAAACGCCTTTGTTCCGTTGTAGGTTCCCCAGTGTGCTCCGTATTCGTTGCTCTCGAATTTAGTGAGCCGGACAGTCGAGCCACCCTTCAAGGACGACTGCTCCGCAGACTGTTTCACAGGTTGTTCCACAGCATCTTTCACATCCGAGGCACTCACCGGAATGAATGATTCGCCATCCGTTTTGGCCAGTGGATCAGGTTGCTGCGATTGCGTACCGACCAGCTGAGCGTCCGTCACGGTTTCGCCGGTCTCAATGTTCTGTGCATCACCTTCCGGCGTAACCGCAAGGTTCTCCGAAACCACAGTGGAATCGTCCGAAATGTTTTCGCTTACCGTTTCCGGCAGCGTCGCGTTCGGATTGTCCGGCATGCTGTTTGACGAATTCTGCACATCATCCACAGTTGCGGCAAAAGAACTTGGCGTATCCTCAATCGCAATATCCTGCATGGCGTAAGCCGGCACCACGGCAACGGAAACCGTTATTGCAGCCACGGAAGCGGTGGTCGCAATCTTCATCAAGCTTTTCGGCGATATCATCGTCAGCCTCTCTCACAAAACGCATTTCACGCGTTGACGCAATTGCACACGCAAAACTTAAGTGTATTCTGAGATGTCCCCACTTAAAATAAAGCAGCTGGATTCCGGACCAAACTTCACATTTACCGAATATGCCACAACATGAAGTGCTGGCATTCGGAAGTGGAACGGGTAACATACCTTATGTATTGTCATTTGGGAATAGAGGACCTTGTCGGACCACCTCCAATAGACAACATCAAAACGGTATCACGGACTCCTGGAGGAAAGCATGGCACGGCACGAAAAGCAGCCGGACAAAGCTGACGGTCAAACAAATAGCGTCCGTAAGCCCCGAACGTTCAGCAGTACCGCGACCGTCGAAACCAGCAAACCCGACAATTCCGTTAACATCACCAATCGCAACGGAAAGCCTGAAACAGACGCATCAGGGGTTTCCTATCAAACAAACACCAAAGATCCATTCCAAATCGCCATATCGCAAGGCGTGCAAGATGGCGACACTTGGGTACATAACCATGTCAAGAACTTGATTCGCCGTTCCATCATCGTAGCCGTTATCGTCGTTGCGGTATGCATTGTGGTCTTCGGCGTCATGGGCGTGAGAACATCGCAGAAAATGCGCGAACTGAATGCCATTAACGACTGCAGAGACGCGGTTGCCGCCATGAACGCTTCATATTCCAAGGATTTCCAGCTCAAGGGAAAGATTGTCGACGCATTTTCCAGCATGGATTCCTCATATGATCTGGAAAAGCTCAGCACCTTGTATCAGGAAGAAGTCAAATCGCCGAAGGCGCTTGACTGCAAAGCCGACCCGTCCGGAACCACCAGCAAAGCCAACACCGAACGAGCCGCATATGACAAACAGGCCAGAACCTTCGAGCGGGCGTTGACAAAGAACGAGGCAAATCAGAATTGAATACGAAACGATTGGCAAGAACGGCACTTGCCGTTATCGTAACCGTAGGAATAGTCGTTGCCATCATCGTCGGGTGCGGCCCCAAATGGGGCAACGGTTCAGCATTGCACCAAAACGAAGAAACCGCACAGTCCTCAAATTCGCAGGTTTCCGTGACTTTGCCTTCCTACTACATGGAAAATATGGTCTTCCAGCGCAATCAGCCGTTAGTGGTCAAAGGAACCGTCAAATTCGCGCATGCCAGCGAACAGATTGACGCATCGAAACTATCCGCAACACTTGCCCAAGGCAAGATGACTGCGAGCGCCACTGCGAAAATCGCAAAAAATGGTTCGTTTACTTGCACGCTGAACGCACAGAAAGCAAGCCTCGAGTCGTATTCGTTACAGGTGAAGTACGACGGCAAAGTCGTAACGGAACTGGCGAAAGTGTATGTGGGCGACGTGTTCGTGGCGGCCGGCCAATCGAACATGGAACTCAACTATGCGCAGTACTATGAGGGGAATAACAATGCCTACAACTTTGGGAAGGGTCTAGTTAAGAAAACAGACCTACCGAAACCACTCGTCGATAAGAACGTGAAATTCGTCATTGCGGATCATGATGCGAAGAACACTGATTTTCCGCTGGCCAACGTCAATCTGAACGCTGGCGCGTGGCTGAATGCGGATTCCACGAATTCACTGCATCTGAGCTACTTGACACAGCAGTTCGCCCTTCAGTTGCGCGCGAAGCATCCTAACGTACCAGTCGGCATCATCCAGACCGCGTGGGGCGGCACGCCTATTCGCAGGCATATACGTGGCGGAGATATCTACGCGAACCATATTGCACCGTTGAAGGATTTTCATGTGGCAGGTGTGCTCTGGTACCAAGGATGCGATGATGCGATGAACTTTTCGACCGCTACGGAGTATGAGTCGCAGATGACCGCGCTGATCAACCAGTACCGTAGCGCGTTCGAACGGAAGGATCTGCCGTTCCTGTACGTGCAACTTGCGCGATGGCCGAACTATCAGTACACGCAGAACGTGCGCGAGGCGCAACGGACCACGCTTGACAACGCGAATCTGCAAGACCGTTCCAATGTGGCGATGACGGTTTCCCTTGACACCGATAAAGGCACATCCGCGCTGATTCATCCACTCGGCAAGGATATTCTGGGCGCGCGTATGGCCGCGCAGTACCTCGCCATGGAAAACGGTACGAAAAACGCTGTCAGCGTACCTAACGGACCGCTTATTGAACGTGCACGGCATACTGTGGACGGCAAAATCGCCCTGTCTTTCCAAATCGGCACCGCAAGCGGACTGAAAGCGATGCAACCGAACTATACGAAGAGCGCAAGCGCGAGCGCACCCGATTATACGAAGAATTCGAAAGCGACCCCTCTTGACGGTATCAGCAATATCGTAATCCCAACGACTGCGGCATTGCAGGGATTCGAGGTTGCCAACTCTTCCGGGCAATGGGTACCGGCCAACGCCATCATCAGAGGCAACCAGGTGGTGCTCAGCGCGGCCAATGGAACGCCACTTGACAATCTCAGCGGTATAACCCAGGTGCGTTACCTGTTCAGCGGCAATCCGAAGTGCGCGAGCATGCTGTACAACGACTTTAATCTGCCGGCTAGCCCATTCATCACTATTGTTGAGTGATCTTTGTTGGGGGCCGCCGCTAGATAAACCAATACGGGCGGGATAAGTACGGGCGGTCTGAGCCGTTGCTGGGCCTGCTTGGTCATGTTTTGAGCAGGCTGTTCCGGCTTCTGGTTTGGATTCTGGTTTCCCGCTTAAACTATGAAGACTGCTGCAGCATCACAGAAACTAGACAAATGTCATTTTTCCACCGGTTTATTTAGGCACATTCCCCTCCTACTATGGCATACGGAACGAACGCGAGCGCACAATCACAGATCGAATGCAAACGTGCGCAGGAGAGGAATCACCATGAGGAATCGTATTGCAGCAGCTGCAGCGGCGGGAATATTAACCATCGGCATGGCCGTCCTGCCTTCCGCGGCTTCGGCCAGTGAAGTCGC
>ENA-OOWK01001461-OOWK01001461.1-human-gut-metagenome-genome-assembly--contig:-NODE-1461-length-11362-cov-2.694083_pt1 | contig 11362 bp, 10 predicted proteins | sample MGYA00241405_ERZ501317 | MGnify/ENA primary metagenome ERZ501317 (study PRJEB25962, sample SAMEA1972440) | human gut metagenome | biome: human gut; feature: human-associated habitat; material: faeces... | reverse complement strand
GTTTTTCCCGTGCCGCCCTTGCCGGACGCAACCAGAATGACCTTCAATCTACCGCCTCCGAAATGATAAAACTATATTGACATTATAAACCACACATGTCGAATTTACAAGCGTTTATGCAAATTTTTTGTCACGCTTCCGCTTTTTTATACAGGATTTTATCAAGGTACGATCACATTTTCCTGCTGCACGGATTTCACCGTATCCACGTCGCCTGTCTGGAAGTAGGTATCCAGCATATCTCGCACGATCGGCGTTACCGATGAGCCGTGCTCCGCGCCCTCACCCACGACGCAGATCACGATTTCGGGATCGTCGAACGGGACGAAGGCGCAGCAGTGGACGGTTTCGCACGACTCGAAGGGCTACGTGACGCTGAGGAACGTGAATTCCGGCAAGGCGCTGGATGTGAAGGACGGCAAGGCCGCGAACGGTTCGAACGTGCAGATCTACACCGCCAACGGGTACCGTTCCCAGCAGTGGACGTTCAAAACGGTCGTCCAGCCGTTGAAGTCGGCGACGGTCTGGTACCGTCCCTCGTCCGCGCAGTCGCGCGTGCGCGTGCAGTGGCGCGTGTACGGCAGTCCGGACACGACCGGCGGCATGGAGATGACGCAGGCGTGCGGAGGCTGGTGGAAGGCCACGGTGCCTTCCGCGGGCTCCACGAGGGTCGGTCTGTCGTTCTCGTATGGTTCCACGACGGATGACAACGGCGGGAAGCTGTACGACGTGAAGGGCGAGTCCGCGGCCGTCTCGGGCGGGCAGGCCGTGACCGACGTCACACCAAACTGCGCGGTAACCAACAAATGATGTGACTCTCAACGCTCCGTAAAACACCATCAGAGGGGTGGCCTCAATGAAAACCATTGGAGCCACCCCTCTGATGGTTAAAGTGGAAGGTAGAATGCAGACTTGCCCATAATGGTCTGGCGGTGGATGGGGGTAATATTCCAGAATGCACGGTTACTCCTTGAAAGAGGGGGGCGGTATGTTCTCCCTCTTATGGCTGGAATCCTGTTCTTTTGATTTAACTTGAGATAAAGGGTTGGTATGAAGATGGATATTACAGAAAAGACGCTTGGAATAGTCATTCTGAACTATTTAAATTACAAAGATACTCTCGAGTGCGTGAAATCTTTACTGGGACAATCATATAAAGCGTTTTATATTGTCATAGTGGACAATCATTCAGCCAATGAGTCATATCAGGTACTTCGGAATAAATTTTCTGGTGTTGAAAATATCTCCGTTGTTCAGACTTCTGCGAATCTAGGATTTGCAAAAGGGAATAATCAAGGAATTAAGATTCTGAAGGAGATGGGAATTCGAAAAGTACTAGTATCAAACAATGACGTTATTTTCTTTGACAAGTATTATCTTGAGCATCTGGTTGATTTAAAGTATAAGTCTTGCGTCGGTATGATCGGCACTGCCATTATTAATGCTGATGGCGGAAACCACAATCCTGTTCCCGTAAGTAACCTCACATACGGACGATTTAGAATGTATGAGATAGCTGCAAGCTTTAAATGTTGGTCCACTAGGTATGTGCCCGGCATTAAGAAGTTGTACGACTTCAAACACTCTCTCGTCAAAAAGGAAACAAGTAGTCAACATATTGATGGATCACGTACGCACATTTTGAATCCAGAATTTGAGATGCTGCATGGATCCGTGTTGTATTTCACTGAGAATTTTCTTAATGAATATGATGGCTTCTATCCTGGGACGTTTCTTTACGTTGAAGAAGACATACTGAACTTGCTTTGCCAGCGTACTGGGATGAGGCAGATGTATGTTTCGTCGATTGTTGTGAAGCATAAAGAAGACGGAAGTAGTGACATGGCGTGGGAAAATCGCGATAAAAGAAAGATGAAGAGTCATTATCAGCGGCAGAGTCTACGATGCTTAGACTCCTTGCGGAGGAAACCTGTTGATCAATTAAAGAGTGCATTTCTTCAATGTTAGTTTTATGAAAAGTAGGATTAGTTGGAGTAATACTTGTTAAATGCTTAGTTGAATTTATATAATTATTTTACAATGAGTGTTGTAGCTTTCATGCTCTTTTTCCAAAGAATTGAATTGAAGACAGACTGTGTCTTCTTGTCAATGGAGTATTTAGATAGTTTATTAGAAAGCATCTAATATTGAAGAAGCGATCATTAAAGAAAAATGCATTGTTAAATGCAATACGGCAAATAACGTCGGCTTTATTTCCTCTGATAACGGTTCCGTATGCCACAAGAGTCCTAGGTGCGGAGCATTATGGTCTTGTCAATTTTTCGGCATCGATTATTAATTATTTTGTACTGATTGCAGGATTAGGTATCTCTTCGTATGCTGTTCGTGAGGGGGCAAGAGTCAGAAATGACCAAACAAAAATTAATCAATTTGCTTCTCAGATGTTTACGATCAATGTTATCTCGACGATATGCTCATATGCGTGTTTGATTTTCTTTCTTGTTATATGGCCTCAAAACCATAATCTCGTTTTATTGTTGCTTGTTCAAAGTTCTCAGATAATTGCCACAACTTTGGGAATGGACTGGGTCAACAATGTTTATGAAGATTTCTTTTATATCACAATTAGATACATTATTTTTCAATGTCTCGCGTTAGTGGGCATGTTCATTTTTGTACATGGACCTAATGATTATCTTGCATATGCGTTTTGTATGATTTTATCGGTGGTTGGCGGCAATCTATGCAATATTGCCTACATCCGGAAATATGTTCACGTTTCCCTAACTAAGAAAATAGATATGGGTAGACATCTCAAACCGATTCTTGTCCTTTTTAGTAATAGTGTGGCAACTATCCTTTATATTACAGCGGGCACAACAATACTTGGTATTTTAATGTCGAATACCGAAGTTGGCATATATAGCGTTCCGGTCAAAATTTACACTATTATTAAAAATATCATTAACGCCGTTATTATGGTCACTGTCCCTAGGGTGTCATTTTATATTGGGCAGCAGCATATTAAAGAGTCGAAGCTGCTTTTGGATAAAACACTAAACATTATTGTTGTTCTCGTTTTTCCCGCGATGATTGGTCTGGCGTTCTTGGCGGAACCAATTATTACCATTATATCTGGTGCTGAGTTTTCTTCAGGCGCAGTCTCTCTAAGGTTGCTCTGCGTTGCATTGCTTTTTGGCAATCTTGCGTGTTTTTTCGCTAATGCTGTTCTACTTCCTTTTAAGAGAGAAAAATTCTTTTTACAGGCAACTTGTATTGCTGCAATTTGTAATGTCGCACTTAATTTTATGCTGATTCCTTTATGCGGAATTAAGGGACCGGCAATAGCTACGATTGTCTCTGAGTTTATTGTGATGGTTTACAGTGCATTTAAAGCTAGAGAGGTATATATACCTAGTACTTTTTTAAAAAATCTGGGGCAGACCTCTATTGGATGTGTCACTATTTGTTTGATTTGCTATGTGACTCGTATGCTTATTACAAAGCCTTTTTTTGATATTCTCATAAGTGTGACGTTATCTTTAATTGCTTATGGATTAACGATGATTCTCATGAGAAATGAAATCATTCGGTCTCTTGTTCGCATGATTATTAGTGTTGTAAGAGATAAGTAAAATTCCTTATGTCATCTCTTCATAACATAGACGGTGTGAATTACGGAAGATTGATTAAACAATGTTAATAATTTCCAATCTTTAGCATCTTGGTTTTGTTATTGCCTTTAGCGCTTTTTTAAAATTATGCTTCTCTTTAACGGAGACAAGCTTTCTTCTTGTATTTGTGCCATCTACATTATAAGAAGGTTCGTCCATATGAGGGGGGATAATTAGACACAAGTGTATTGAGTAGAATGGAGAAGTTTTGCATAGGTTCGATTCTCTTAAAATTGCTGTTGCCGGAACGGGCTACGTGGGCTTGTCGCTTGCGACGCTGCTGTCGCAGCATCACCAGGTCACCGCGGTGGACATCATTCCGGAGAAGGTCGAGAAGATCAACAAGCGTATTAGTCCGATTCAGGACGAGTACATCGAGAAATACTTCGCGGAGAAGGAACTGGACCTGACCGCCACGCTGGACGGGGAGAAGGCATACGCGGACGCGGACTTCGTGATCATCGCGGCGCCCACGAACTACGACAGCAGGAAGAACTTCTTCGACACCTCCGCGGTGGAGGCCGTGATCGATCTGGTCATGAAGGTCAACCCGGACGCGATCATGGTGATCAAGTCCACAATCCCGGTCGGCTACACCAAGTCGATCCGCGAGAAGACCGGTTCCAGGAACATCATCTTCAGTCCGGAGTTCCTGCGTGAGAGCAAGGCCCTGTACGATAACCTGTACCCAAGCCGCATCATCGTCGGAACCGACCTGGACGACGGGCGTCTTGCGGATGCCGCGCACACGTTCGCGGCCCTGTTGCAGGAGGGTGCCATCGAGAAGGACATCAGGACCCTGTTCATGGGGTTCACCGAGGCGGAGGCCGTCAAACTGTTCGCGAACACGTATCTCGCGCTGCGCGTGAGCTATTTCAACGAGCTGGACACGTACGCGGAGTCGAAGGGGTTGGACACCCGGCAGATCATCGACGGCGTGTGTCTGGACCCGCGCATCGGCACGCACTACAACAACCCGAGCTTCGGGTACGGCGGCTATTGCCTGCCGAAGGACACGAAGCAGCTGCTCGCGAACTATCAGGATGTGCCGGAGAACCTGATCGAGGCGATCGTGGAGTCGAACCGCACTCGTAAGGAGTTCATCGCTGATCGTGTGTTGGCCAAAGCCGGCAGCTATGGATATGACGAGAACAATGAATACGATAAGGGCGCCGAGAAGCCTGTGACGGTTGGCGTGTATCGCCTCACGATGAAGTCGAATTCGGATAATTTCCGCCAGTCGTCGATCCAGGGCGTGATGAAGCGCGTGAAGGCGAAGGGCGCGACGGTGATCGTGTACGAGCCGACTTTGGAGAATGGTGCTACGTTCTTCGGTTCTGAAGTGGTGAATGATCTTGACGAGTTCAAGAATCGTTCGAATGTCATCGTGGCGAATCGATATAATTCCTGCCTGGATGATGTGCAGGATAAGGTCTACACCCGCGATCTGTTCAAACGCGACTGAAACGAATCAAGGATTCCGTAAATGTTAAACGACTCATTTGTGCAGCATATTTTTATCGTAGGATCAAAGGGCATCCCCGGTAACTACGGTGGCTATGAAACGTTCGTGGATAGGCTCACTGAGTACCACCAGAACAATCCGAATTTGAAATACCATGTGGCGTGCAAAGCTAAAGATACCAAGACTTTTGAATATCATAATGCCGATTGCTTCGATGTGAAGGTGCCCAGCATTGGACCTGCTCAGGCGATTTATTATGATGTTGCTGCACTGAATCAGTGCGTGAGGTACATCAAGAGGCATAATATTCAACATCCGATTGTGTATATTCTTGCTTGCCGCATTGGACCGTTTGCCGCTCATTTTCAGAGGGTAATTCATAAGCTGGGTGGAAAGCTGTATATCAATCCGGATGGACACGAGTGGATGCGCGCCAAGTGGAGTGCTCCGGTGCGTAAGTATTGGAAGATTTCTGAGCGGTTGATGACCAAACATTGTGACTTGCTTATCTGTGACAGTAAGAACATCGAGAAGTACATTCATGATGAGTACGGCAAATATAATCCGAAGACTACGTTTATCGCATACGGTGCTGAGACGCGTAAGAGCAAACTAGCTGATGATGATCCGAAACTGATTGCTTGGTATAAGGAGAAGGGTCTTTCACCAAAGTCATATTATTTGGTTGTTGGACGTTTCGTACCGGAAAACAATTATGAAACCATGATTCGCGAATTCATGAAGAGTCATTCTAAACGCGACTTTGCGCTTATTACCAATGTGAGTGACAAGTTCCTGGAAGAGTTGAAGGAAAAGACTCACTTCGATCAGGATCCTCGCATCAAATTCGTGGGAACTGTATATGACAAAGAACTGCTCATGAAGATTCGTGAGAACGCGTATGGGTATTTCCACGGTCATGAGGTTGGAGGAACCAATCCGAGTCTGTTGGAGGCTCTTGGATCTACCGATTTGAATCTGCTGCTGGATGTTGGGTTCAATCGTGAGGTTGCTGAGAATTCTGCTTTGTACTGGACCAAGCAATCGGGTAACTTGGCTTCGCTTGTTGATTGGGCTGATGGAATGAATGCTGATGAGATTTCCGAATTAGGGAAGAAAGCATCTCTACGTATTGTTGAAGCATATTCTTGGCAGCATATAGCTGATGAATATGAGGGTTGTTTTTCTTTGATGTCAGAGTGAAACTATGCGTAATGATAGTGAAAGCTATGGCGTGCTGCTTTATTCTGAGAACCTATAGAGAAGTGAGACGGATGTTTAATGGAAAAATTGGTTAGTATAATTATTCCAGCTTATAACACTGAGAAGTACATTGGAAACTGTATTGAATCCGTTATAAAGCAGACGTATCATAATCTTGAGGTAATTATAGTCAATGATGGTTCAGAAGATAATACTTTAGGAATAATCACTAAAGCTAGACTTCGGGATAACCGCGTTGTTGTTATTAATCAAGAAAATAACGGTCCATCAGCTGCAAGAAATGCAGGATTGAAAATTTGCCGTGGGGATTATGTATTTTTCTTGGACTCTGATGATTGGTTGATTCCAAACTGTATAGAAAAACTGATAAGCATTGAAGAAGAGAAAAAAGTAGATATTATTTTTTTTGATTATTATAAGAATTTTGCAGGGAAAGATATTGAACATTTTACCTATAAAAAAGATTTCTATTATAGAGTAGGCAAAAATTCTGCGCTTTGGGATATGCGTACCATAACACCGTGGGGAAAGCTATATTCACGAAAATGTATTGAAGGCATTTATTTTGATGAACAGATGAAAACAGCAGAAGATGTTGATTTTAATTTTAGAGTGTATAAACAAGTTAAGTCAGCATTTTATGTCCATGAATGCCTTTTACACTACAGGATTTTGGAACAATCAGCGATCCATGGATATGACTCCAATGTAGAGAGTAAATTTGTTTATCCAATAAAGAAAATTTACTCTTATATGAAAACAGATAATTTGGAAAGCTTGAGTGCTTATTATTCTTTTGCTGCAATTGCGTATATTGTTATTTGTCAAAATGGCGTAGTTCGAAATAATGATATTTCGTATACTGAAAAGTTAAAGCAAATTCGTTCCATTTCTACGGAAGAATGGGTTATCGATTTGTTTCATAATACAAAGAAAATCAATATTCCATTTTCTAGGAAATTGATTATTTTCTCCTCTAAGATAGGCCTCTACTCAATGATGGTTATTGCAGCTACTATTAGAAAGAAATTAAAAAAATGAACAGGACACCTAAACGAATTCTCCATATTACGGAGATGTTGTCAGCTGCTGGAATTGAATCTTTCATAATGAATGTCTATCGAAATATAGATAGAAGTAAAATTCAATTTGATTTTTTAGTCTTACGTGATCAAAAAGAATTTTATGATAATGAAATATCCTCTTTGGGCGGGGAAAAGTATTTTGTCCATTCTGAAATCAAGAATACTTTAGCGAGAGTGCTTGATGAATCTCGCCAGATTAAAACATTTTTGGAACAACATCATTACGATGTTGTTCATATACATTACACAACGCCACTTAGGGCTTTTTACTTGAAGGCAGCTAAAGAAGCTGGTGTGCCGGTTCGTATATATCATTCCCATAGCGCTGCAGTGAGTGGAAAGTCTAAACTGAAATTGGCAGTTTACAAATATTGCCAAAACGTTATTGATAAGTACGCTACGGATTGTTTTGCTTGTTCAGAAGCAGCAGCAAAATGGGTTTTCTCAGAAAGGACTTTAAAAGAAAATAAAGTTAAAATAATACACAATGGTATTGATATAAATCGTTTTTTATTTAACGAGTCAATTCGGGAAGAATATAGAGCCAAGCTTGGCTTGGAGGATAGCTTTACGCTTATCAATACTGGAAGGTTTACTGAACAAAAGAATCAAAGTTTCATTTTAGATATTGTCGACGGTTTAAAAAAAGAAGGTCATAATATAAAACTATTATTACTCGGTGATGGCCCTCTAAAAGATTCATACGAATCAAGAGTAAAGCAACTTGGATTAGAAGACTCCGTTTTGTTTTTAGGCGTAAAGCCGAACGTGCAGGATTATTTATTCGCTGCTGATTGCTATGTGATGCCTTCGTTTTATGAAGGATTGCCAGTTGCAGGCATAGAAGCTGAATGTTCAGGTTTGCCTTGCTTCTTTTCAGATAATATTACTGAGGAAGTAGAGCTGGGAAATCAAACATATTTTCTTCCATTGGAGGCCGGAAGAAATGTTTGGGTAAACAAAGTAATGAATTGCGAACCCAATGAAAATAGGGCTAAAGCAACTGATTATGTGAGAGTAGCTGGATATGACATCCATGATGTGGCTGAAAAGATGACAAATTTTTATTTAAGGTGAGCAGAAGAATGATAAATACAAAGTGTCAATTAAAAGAGACATTAAGGTTTGAAGAGCAGATATATCGATTGTTAGGTTATAAGGGCTTGATTCATGCTCTAGTTAGTTCTTGCGAAGTTGGATATATATTTAGGTATATCAGAGCATTACGTTACGATGAATATTGCACAAATAACAATAGTATATATTGTAGGTTGATGCATCGTTATTGGCGAAGAAAACATAATGCACTTGGAATTAAACTTGGCATTGCTATTCCGGTCAATACTTTTGATAGAGGCTTAAGAATATACCATTCACAAGGTATCATTGTTCATAGAGATGCGAGAATCGGAAAGAATTGTTGTTTACATGGCATGAACTGTATTGGGAACAATGGAAAAGAATCTGATTCCAACAATACTCCTGTGATAGGCGATTCATGTGATATCGGGGTAGGGGCTTCTATAATTGGGAACATTAGACTAGGGAATGATATTACAATTGCCGCAGGCGCTGTTGTTTGCAAATCTTATGAAGATGGTTGTTATGTCTTGAAGGGCGTTCCGGCTAAAGGTGTGAGATGCTAATTTATATAGGTACTATTGCAGTTACTGTTTTACTTGCCTGGCTTGTGGAACATGCAAGACAAAAACATTTTATTTTCTTTTTTATGGTTTTAGTGCCATCTTGTGTTTCAGGATTTCGAGGAGTTGGCACAGATTATTTTGCATATAAGTTAAGATATGAGAAAGTTGTAAGAGGCATTAAAACTGATTTAGATGGGACTGATCTTTCTGGATTGTTTTATCAAGTTTTAAAAAAAGTTGGATATTTTTTATTTGGATATCAGTCTGTGATTTTCCTTTTTTCTTTTTTTACCATTCTAATTGCATTTTATATTTTTTTCCAATTGCGAAATCGTCTCTCTTTTTCTTTTGCTGTATTTTCATATATGACTTCGCTATACTTATACTCTTTTAACATATTTAGACAGTTTCTTTCTGCTGAGTTATTTATTCTTGCCCTGCTTTTTATTAGGGAAAAGAGATCAAAGTGGATTGTTCTCGTTACCCTAGTTCTTTCGGTTGGTGTTCATTCTTCTTCTTTACTCTACTTATTTATTGCTTTCATTGTTTTCTTTATAAAAAATAACGAAAAAATGAAAACATGTATATATGTAGCAACTGCTTTGTTGATTATATTAATCCCTTATTTAGCTAAATTGCTTAGTAATTTTGCGTCTTTAATACCTCATTATGCATATTACTTTTTACACTTTCAATATATCGGTCTCGGGGTAGGCATATTCCGCTATGTTCTTTTAGCATGGATTCCAATTTATTTAGTTAGTTATAAAAAGAAATTGTTTTCGATTGATATAAGTAGCGAATATGCTGATTTTGTTTTTATTGCAATGATAGGATCTATTTTAAGTTTACTGAGTTATGTTTCAGATACTTTTATTTATAGAATCTGCTATACGGGTTTATGTGCTTTACCAATTGTTCTTGGTTTAATGGTTAAGCAGTTCAAAAAAAAGCATGTTTTTTTGATTCTTGCTATAGTACTTGGACATATTTTATTTATGTCATATGATTTCTTTTATTTGAATACCGGAGAGATTGTTCCTTTCTCTTTTTTTAATGAAAGTGTATTATGATTTCAATAATAATTCCAGTATATAATGCTGAAAAGTATATTATTCAATGTTTGGAATCAATCAAGCAGCAGAATGTTGACTTGGAAGTTATTTGTGTGGATGACGGATCCACGGATAGATCAAGATTGCTGATTGATAAATATAGCCGTGAAAATTCTTTTGTTAAATATATCTATCAAGATAATGCGGGTGCTCCTGCTGCGAGAAATAATGGATTGTCCATAGCGGTGGGCGATTATTGTATGTTCTTTGATTCTGATGACATTTTATTCCCGGGTGCATTAAAATCTATGCTTAGCGCTATTGATTCCTCAAATGCCGATATCGTTTTGGGCAATTATTGGGAAATAGACGAGAGCGGTATGAGAACAAAGCTCATTGAGCAAAGGGCATATATTCCTAATATGTCTAATCGTTGGTATTTTTCTCTTTGTCCGCCTCTCCCCGGTAATAAGCTAATTAGAAAGAAAGTTCTTGATTGTAATGGGATTAAGTTTGAGCCATTAAAAATTGGTCAGGACTTAAATTTTTACTTGCGTTTACTTGCTGTGATAAATAAAATTGTCTATTTGCAACATGCTGTTATGGGATATAGAATTGTTCAAGGAAGTATTAGTAGACAGTATTCTTTAAAAATTCTTGATATTTGTAATTCTGTTGACAATATCAAAGAATATTATAAAAAATTAGGGAAATCCATTGAATATAAAAAGTATATCTCTATTGTTGAATTAATTGCTTACCGTTCTCAATTGAGTAAGATTCGTTTCTTTAAGAAAAGCGATCGAAAGAAAATAGTCCATGTTCTATGGAATAGAATTAGATGTTGTAATGTTCCTGATGCAAAATTACTTAAGATATATATTAAAGAAAGAATCAAATGCATAATAATAATAATTTCTTCGATTGGTTGTGTCAGAAAGGTTGCGCGCTTTTGATCATGACCGTCCATGGCACGATGATTAGTTCGCTTCCACGAGGTTGTAGCCGAATCAGGACATGTCCAGGTAGCGGCGGGTCGATCATTCGTTCGCGGTGGCGTACCGTATGCGCGCGTATATGAACATCAACGCGTTGTTCCCGTCGGGAATATGCCGACCACGCGTGTGTGCCGCCTGATCTCCCGGTTCAGCCGTTCGATCATGTTGTTCGTGTGGATGCGCCTGCGGTGCCTCGCGGGATATTCGGGCGTTATCCCCAATGCCGAGCTGATGAAATTCAGATTCGATAATCG
>ENA-OOWK01001449-OOWK01001449.1-human-gut-metagenome-genome-assembly--contig:-NODE-1449-length-11419-cov-2.442098_pt1 | contig 11419 bp, 7 predicted proteins | sample MGYA00241405_ERZ501317 | MGnify/ENA primary metagenome ERZ501317 (study PRJEB25962, sample SAMEA1972440) | human gut metagenome | biome: human gut; feature: human-associated habitat; material: faeces... | reverse complement strand
AGCATGGCGTATCCTCCGCCGAAGGTGAAAAGCCCGATCTTGAAGAAGGAGGCGAAAATGGTACGAAGTCGTTGCATGTTTTCCGTGTTCTTTACTTAATCCGGCGTGTGCGGCGGCCCTGTCGCAGGGACGGGGTTCCGGGGGCGGCTATGCTCCCCGCCCGGCCGTTTTATTGTCCGGCGTTGGCCACCGACGCCATGACCGTGGCGACGACGGCTGCGGTTTCGGTGCGCAGGCGCTGCGTGCCGAGGGTGATCTCCTCGAATCCGTTGGCACGCGCGAAAGCGATCTCTGCGTCCGAGAAATCGCCTTCGGGGCCGATGAAGACCAGCGCCGACTCGCCTTTGCGGAGCGTCGCGGGCAGGTAGATTTTGCCTGCGGGCGACAGCGCCGGGGCACAGTGGGCGATGAATTTCCGCCCCTCGAACGGCCTGGCTGCGGCCTCGCGGAACGGCGTAAGCGGGTGCAGCTCCGGGCGGTAGGCCTTGAGCGACTGTTTCATCGCCGCCGTGATGACCTTCCCCGCGCGTTCGGGTTTGAAGACGCGGCGTTCGCTGTGTTCCGTTTCGAGCGGGACGATGGCGCTGACCCCTACCTCGGTGGCCTTTTCGAGGAACCATTCGAAGCGGTCGGCGTTTTTGGTCGGCGCCACGGCCATTACCAGCCGGTAGGGGAGCGGTTCCCACTGCGTCTGCGTCGTGGTGACGCGCACCACACATCGCTTTGGGTTGTCGTCGGTGATTTGGCAACAAAATAAATTGCCCCTTCCGTCAGTTATATGGAGGGTATCGCCGCGCCCCAGGCGCAGCACGCGGACACAATGTTTCGACTCCTCTTCGCTCAGCGTATAGAGGGGCGGCGTGATGTCGGGGGCGTAAAAAAGTTGCATACCTGTTATAAATTATTAACTTTGCATCGCTGTGCGGACGCATCGAAGATGCCTCCGCCGTCGGCGATTGCAAAGTTACACAAAATAACACGATAGATGAAACGTATTGCAGGATTATTCACAACACTTTTACTGCTTATGACACTTGCGTCATGCGATTCCCGGAAAACGGCCGGGGAAAACCCGTTTTTCACCGAATGGGATACGCCGCACGGCGTGCCGCCGTTCGACAAGATCCTGCCCGAGCATTTCATGCCCGCCTTCGAACGCGGCATGTCGTTGCACGAGGCCGAAATCGACGCCATCACCTCGAACAAGGACGAGGCCACGTTCGAAAACACGATCCTTGCCTATGACGATGCCGGGCAAATGCTCGCGCAGACCGAACTGGTGTTCGGCATGCTGTGTGCCGCCGAAACCAACGACCGCATGCAGGCCCTGCAAGAGCAGGCCATGCCCCTGCTGGCCGCGCACAGGGACAAGATCCGCCTCGACGACAAGCTCTTCGTCCGTGTGAAGGAGGTTTACGACAGGCGTGCGGCGCTGGGGCTCGACGCCGAGCAGATGCGTCTGTTGCAGAAGACCTACGACTCCTTCGTGCGCGCCGGGGCGTTGCTCGACGCCGAGCAGAAGGCCCGCCTGAAAGAGATCAACGGGCAGTTGTCGCTCACGGCCGTGAAATTCGGGAATAACATCCTCGCCGAAAACAACAATTTCGTGCTCGAACTCAAGTCGGACGAACTCGACGGGCTGCCGGCAGGCATCCGCGACGCCGCCCGCGAGAAGGCCCAGCAGATGGGCAAGGGCGACAAGTGGGTCTTCACGCTCCACAAGCCCAGTCTGATTCCGCTGCTGACCTATTCTACCAGGCGCGACCTGCGCGAGAAAATATACAAGGCTTATCTGAACCGCTGCAACAACGGCGACGAATACGATAACAAGCAGCTCATCAACGATTTCATCCGCCTGCGCACGGAGAAGGCACACCTGCTGGGCTATCCCTCTTACGCCGCCTATGTCGTGGCGGACGAGATGGCCGGTACGACCGATGCCGTTTACGGCCTGCTCGACCAGATCTGGACGCCGGCGCTCGAACGCGCCAAGGGCGAGCTGGCCGAGATGGACACGCTTTTGCAGAAGGACATCCCCGGTGCCACCTTCGAATCGTGGGACTGGTGGTATTACGCCGAGAAATTGCGCAAGCAGAACTATGCCCTCGACGAGGAGATGCTGCGTCCCTACTTCTCGCTCGAGAACGTGCAGGGCGGCATCTTCTACCTGGCCAACCGCCTCTACGGCATCACCTTCCAGCCGATCGTCGTGCCGCTCTACCATCCCGATGCGGTCGCCTACGAGGTGCTCGATGCCGACGGCTCGCACCTGGGCGTGCTCTATTTCGACTATTTCCCCCGCGACGGCAAGAGCCAGGGCGCCTGGTGCGGCAACTATGTCGAGCAGACCTATAAGGACGGCAAGCGCGTGGCGCCCGTGGTGAGTGTCGTCTGCAACTTCACGCGCCCGGTGCGCAATACGCCCGCACTGCTGACGCTCGACGAGACGGAAACGCTCTTCCACGAATTCGGCCATGCGCTCCACTTCCTGTTTCACGACGTGAAATACCGCGGCCTCTCGGAGGTCGAGGGCGATTTCGTCGAGCTGCCTTCGCAGGTCATGGAGAACTGGGCATTCGAACCCGAGATGCTGAAGCACTATGCCGTGCATTACCGCACGGGCGAAGTGATCCCGAAATACCTCGTGGACAAACTCCGCAAGAGCGAACTCTTCAACCAGGGTTTCGCCACCACGGAACTGATCGCCGCGTCGCTTTCCGACATGGATATCCACTCGGTCACCGAATACGAACCGTTCGACCCGATGGCATTCGAGCGGCAGGCGCTCAACGAGAAGCGAGGCCTGATCCCGCAGATCGAGCCCCGCTACCGTTACCCCTATTTCAGCCATATCTTCGACGGCGGCTATTCGGCAGGTTACTATTTCTATACCTGGGCCGAGGTGCTCGACAAGGATACGTTCGAGGCCTTCCGCGAGAGCGGCGACCTGTTCAACAAGAAGATCGCCGCAGATTTCCGCGCCAAGCTGCTTTCGCGCGGCGGTTCGGAGGACGGCATGTCGCTCTACCGGGCATTCCGCGGTGCCGATCCCGACAAGCGGGCGATGTTGCGCAGCCGCGGCCTGTGGACCCCCGAACCGCCGTCCTTGGATTCACTGGAGGTTGCGCTCCTCAATACGATACCGATAGTCAGATAACCCATATAGTATAATCAGATAACTCATCGAGAAGAAACCGCATAACTGATATAAAATGAAAAAAGCACTGGTAATTATGGCATTTTCCGCTATGGCGGCAGGCTGCGCCGACAATTCGATCCCCAAAGCGCAGCTGCCCGAACTTGATATGTCGAATCCCCTCCTGGCGGCGTGGAATACGCCCCACCAGACCCCGCCGTTCTCCGAGATCGAACTCTCGGACTACGAGCCTGCGTTCGACGCGGCCATCGCCTGCTCGCGTGCCGAGATCGACGCGATCGTCGCCAACCCCTCGAAGCCGACCTTCGGCAATACCATCGTGGCTCTGGAGCGCCACGGTGCGCTGCTGGATCGTATCTCGGGTATCTTCTTCAACCTGCTCGAAGCGGATACGTCGGACGAAATGCAGCAGATCGCACTGCGCGTGCAGCCTAAGCTGACCGAACTGTCGAACGACATCTCGCTCAACCCCGAGCTCTTCGCCCGCGTGAAGGCCGTCTACGGGAAACCCGGCCGCGGCCTCTCGAAAGAGGACAAGAAGCTGCTCGAGGATACCTATCAGAGTTTCGCACGCAACGGGGCCGCCCTGTCCGACGCGGACAAGGAGCTCTACCGCAAGTATTCGTCCGAGTTGTCGGCCGCGACGCTCCAATTCGGCCAGAACGCCCTGGCTGCGACCAATGCCTTCTCGATCAACATCACCGACCCGAAGGTCGTGGCCGAACTGCCGGACTTCGTGAAGGAGGGCATGGCAGCCGATGCCAAGGCGCGCGGTGAAAAGGGCTGGACGGTGACGTTGCAGGCACCGAGCTATGTGCCTTTCCTGACCTATTCGTCGAACCGTGCGCTCAAGGAGAAACTCTGGCGTGCCTACAATTCGCGCGCATTGGGCGGCGAGAACGACAATACGCCGGTCGTGAAACAGATCGCCAACCTGCGCCTGAAGATCGCCAACCTGCTGGGCTATAAATGCTATGCCGACTACGTGCTCGAACGCCGCATGGCCGAGAACACCCCGACGGTCATGGCCTTCCTCGACGAGCTGCTTTCCCAGACCAAAGCCTATGCCGACCGGGACTATGAGACCGTCAGCGACTATGCCGCTTCGCTCGGGTTCAAAGGCCAGCTCATGCCGTGGGACTGGGGCTATTACAACGAGAAGTACAAGCACGAGAAATATGCGCTCAACGACGAGCTGGTGAAACCTTATTTCAAACTCGAAAACGTCCGCAAGGGCGTCTTCATGCTCGCCAACAAGCTCTACGGGCTGAATTTCACGCCCAACGACAAGATCGAGGTGTACCATCCCGACGTGACGGCCTACGACGTGACCGACGAGAACGGCCGTTTCATGGCGGTACTCTACTTGGACTTCTTTCCCCGCGAATCGAAGCGTTCCGGGGCATGGATGACCGAGTTCCGCGGTGCGAAGATCGTCGACGGCAAGGACCCGTCCGCTGGTGTCGCTGGTGATGAACTTCACCAAGCCTACCGAAACGGCCCCTTCGCTGCTGACCTTCGACGAGGTGGAAACCTTCCTCCACGAGTTCGGCCACTCGCTCCACGGCATGCTGGGCGAGGGCAAGTACGAGTCGCAGACCGGAACGAGCGTTTACCGTGACTTCGTGGAGCTGCCTTCGCAGATCATGGAGAACTGGGCTACCGAGAAGGAGTTCCTCGACCTGTGGGCCGTGCATTACCAGACGGGCGAGCCGATCCCGGCCGAGGTCGTCGACCGCATCGTCGCCGCACAGAACTATTTGGCGGCCTATTCCAACGTGCGCCAGCTTTCGTTCGGCCTGACCGATATGGCATGGCATACGATCACCGAGCCTTTCGAGGGCGATGTCGAGCAGTTCGAGGTCGCATCGATGGCCCCGACGCAGGTGCTGCCCGTAGTTCCCGGAACGGCGATGGCCCCGGCATTCGGACATATCTTCTCGGGCGGCTATGCCGCGGGGTATTACGGCTACAAGTGGGCCGAAGTGCTGGAGGCGGACGCCTTCTCGCTCTTCAAGGAAAAGGGCATCTTCAACCGCGAGGTCTCCGGCTCGTTCCGTGAGAATATCCTTTCGAAGGGCGGTACCGAGCATCCGATGGAACTCTACGTGCGCTTCCGCGGCCACAAACCCGAAACCAGGGCGCTGATCGAGAAAATGGGGCTCGGCAAATAACCGCATTCCCATACCCGATAAAAAAGGTAACCTCCCAACAGGAGGTTCCCTTTTTTACGGTGCATTTCTTTTGCCCTGAAATGTTCCTTGTGATGAATATTTTACTAAATTTGCGGTTGGGATTGAGAATTTTATTACGCTAATACACTTGCACTATGCCTCTGGAAAAACTAAATGCGGCACTGATCGGTGCTATACAAAATAGTACCCCGGAATATACCAATGCGGCGGCCATTCTGACGGACAAGCTCAATATCGGCCGCGAGGCGGCTTACCGCCGGCTGCGCGGCGAAGTGCCTTTCACCTTCGGGGAGGCGGGCGTACTTTCGGCGCAGATGAATTTTTCGCTCGACCGCACGGTCGGGGCCTTGGATTTCGGGAATGTGCTTTTCCGGCTGAGTTTCAGTGATTACCATACGGCGCTCGAAGATTACACGGGGGTTATCGACCAGGATACCCTTTTCTACCGTGAGGTTTCCTCCGACGTCGATGCCGAACAGGCCATCGCCGGAAATTCGTTTCCGCGGATGCTTTACATGCGTTATCCGAAACTGACCAATTTCAAACTTTTCAAATGGCTCTACCAGCAGGGGCTCATCGACTGTTCGGGGGCTAAATTCGAGGATATGAAAGTGCCGGAGGTGCTTTTGCAGAGCTACCGCGACCTGGTGCACGAAGCGCAGCTGATGCCTGCCACGACCCTGATATTCGACGGCAGTTGTACCAAACGCTGGGTCAACGCCATCTGCGCATTCCGCAACATGCATCTGATTAGGGACGAAAGCGTCGAAGTGCTGAAAGCCGAGTTGTTGCAAATGCTCGACGACCTGGAAGAGATTTGTGTTTCCGGGCAGTTCCGCAGCGGGCGGCCTGTGTCGGTCTTTATTTCGGATATGGATATCGAAGCGACTTACTGCTACCTTTCGGCACGGCATTACCGGGCGAGCTGCCTCGAGGCGTTCTCGATCAACTCGCTGCGCAGCTCCGATCCGGACATGTTCGAGCACACCAAACGCTGGGTGCTGGCCCTGAGCCGGTTTGCGACGTTGATATCATGCAGCGGGGAATTGCAGCGGATCCATTTCTTCAAGCGGCAGCGAGCTGTCGTGGCAGAATTGGAAAGGGAGGGCTTAGAACCCTCCCCCGAAGTCTTCCAGGAATAAACGGAACCTTGCGTCTAGCTCCTTGGTGTCTATCCTGTGCTTCAAATCCTGACGGATTTTCCACTTGCGTCACTTTTGCGGGTGTAGCCCGCCCCTTGCACAATCCCACTTGAATTCTTCATATCTCCTGTGCAATACAAAAGTAGGGTAAGGCTTCGGGTAAAACAAGACGGAAAACGGGTGTGCGTGCAGATTGATTGTCTGTTTTTGATGCCTGGTTTTGAGTACGGCTCGGATTTTGAAATTAAAATTTCAGGTGTGGGTGATAATGCTGATATCCGACGGAAGCGTGGTTTGTTTGTTTCGCATTGCGAAACAGGCTGTTCGGGGGGGGAGGAGCGTGGAGGAAGAATGAAAAAAGCGAGGAGACTTCCTCGCTTTTTCAGTTGAGCTACCTGGATTCGAACCAAGAATAACAGGACCAGAATCTGTTGTGTTACCATTACACCATAGCTCAATGTCCTTTCGGTGATGCAAAAGTAGAACTTTATTTTTCAACTGCAAAGAAAATTCCGAAAAAAATTTATACTTTTGTTCATAACCCCTTTCGGGAAAAACGGCCTGCAAAAGTAAAACAACACATAAATCAACCAATTATGGGAATCAAATTCCGTCTTATCGTCATGAACTTCCTGCAGTACGCGATCTGGGGTTCGTGGCTCATTTCGCTGGGCGCCTACCTCGGCGGAGGTCTTCAGTTCACAGGGTTGCAAATCGGCAGTTTCTTCGCTACGATGGGTATCGCATCGCTCTTCATGCCGGCCCTCATGGGTATCATCGCCGACCGCTGGATCCCCGCGCAGAAGCTGCTGGGCATCTGCCAGCTCATCAGCGCCGGGTTCCTCGTCGCAGCCGCCTCGCAAACCGCCTACGGCCCCCTGTACACCTGCATGTTGATGAGCGTCATGTTCTACATGCCCACCATCGCCCTCTCGAACTCGGTAGCCTACAATGCCCTCGACCTGGCGAAACTCGATGCCGTGAAGCACTTCCCGCCCATCCGGGTCTGGGGTACGGTCGGCTTCATCGCCGCCATGTGGTTCGTCGATCTGGTTCAGATAGGCGGCGTACAGATCAAACTGACCTATTGGCAACTGTACGTTTCGGCCATCCTCTCCCTGATTCTCGCGATCTATTCCTTCACGCTGCCGGGCTGTCCTGTCAGTCATGCCCGGAAAAGCCAGTCGTGGATCGACACGCTCGGACTCCGCGCATTCGCTCTCTTCAAGGAAAAACGCATGGCTATCTTCTTCATCTTCTCGATGCTGCTGGGCGCCGCTCTTCAGATTACCAATGCCTTCGGCGACAGTTATATCCAGAACTTCGGCACGATGCCCCAATACGCCGACTCGCCCATCGTGCGCCACTCGGTAATCCTGCTCTCGCTCTCGCAAATGTCCGAAACATTCTGCATCCTGCTGATTCCCTTCTTCCTGCGGCGCTTCGGCATCAAATGGGTCATGCTGATCTCGATGCTGGCCTGGGTGCTCCGCTTCGGATTCTTCGGCATCGGCAATCCGGGATCGGGTGCCGTTTTCCTGATCCTCTCGATGATCGTTTATGGGGTCGCATTCGACTTCTTCAACATTTCGGGCTCGCTTTTCGTCGAAAAGGAAACTACCCCCGACATCCGTTCCTCGGCGCAAGGTGTCTTCATGATCATGACCAACGGACTCGGCGCCTTCTTCGGCTCTTACGCGGCAGGTGCGGTAGTCGATGCTTTCGGCTGGCCCGAATCATGGTATATCTTTGCAGGTTACGCGCTGGTCGTCGCCATCGTCTTCGCAATGGTCTTCCGCTACAAACACAAGCCCGAAGAGATGGGGGTCGTAAGCCACTAACAAGCAATCCCCGTCACAACAAACGGCCGGAAACTATCACGTTCCGGCCGTTTTCATCTATAATTCAAAGTTCTCAACGCATCAGCACCGAGCTGTCCCCGTAACTCAGAAAACGGAAATCGTGCGTGAGGGCGTAGTCGTAAATCCGATGCCAATCATCTCCCACGTAAGCCGACACCAACAACAGCAACGTCGATTTGGGCTGGTGGAAGTTCGTGACGATATTGCGCACGATCCGGAAACGGTATCCCAGCGGCGTAATCATGATCTGCGTGGCGGCCTTGAGTTTCTCGATCCCCTCACGAACCATATAGTCTGACAGTACCTGCAATGCTTCGCGGCCCGTAAACGCCTCAGGCAAGTCGTACAACTCCCACTGGCCGATCACGCGGCTCGCATCGGGCGTCCCCGAAGTACGGATCCGCCACGCCAGCGCCGTCAAAGACTCCAGCGTCCGCACCGAAGTGGTCCCCACGGCCGTGATATTATCCCATTTTTCCAATAGCCGCCCCACGCTGCTTCGACGGATCTCGAAATGTTCCGTATGCATCGGATGCGCCGCCGCATCGCGGTCTTTCACGGGCAGAAATGTTCCGGCCCCCACGTGCAGGGTCACCTCTTCGAACGAAAAACCCTGCGTCCGCATCCGCTCGATCAACTCCGGTGTGAAGTGCAGGCCGGCCGTCGGAGCCGCCACGGAACCTTCGAATTTCGAATAGACGGTCTGGTAACGGGTATTGTCGATCTCCTGACTCTCGCGGTTCAGGTACGGCGGGATCGGAATCCGGCCCAGATGTTCCAGCAGTTGTCCGAACGTCAGATCAGCCGTCCATTCGAAACGGACGATCTGCTCGCGGCCGCCCTCGCCCTCGCGCCAGGCCAGCATCCGTTCCGCGCGACCTTCGTATTCGAAATCGATCACCAGCGGGCCGTCTTTCCATTTTTTGAGGTTGCCCACGATGCAGCTCCAGCGGCACGAACCTTTCACGGCGAACGCCCGCTCGTAATCCGCCGGATCGTACGGTTCGAGGCAGAATACCTCGATCCGGGCCCCCGAAGGTTTGTGCATGATGATCCGCGCCCGGATCACCTTGGTATTGTTGAACACCAGCAGGGTCCCCGCAGGCAGTATATCGCCGATGTCGCGGAAGCGGCGCTCCGAGATTTCTCCCCGTTCGTAAACAAGCAGCTTCGATGCCGAACGCTCCTCGAGCGGATACTTGGCGATCCGCTCGTCGGGCAGGTCGTAGTCGAAACGGTCTATGTCGATATGTCTTTCCATTTTCAGCATATAACGGGCACAAAATTAACAAAAATCCCGGTCTTTACGGAAAAGATACCCGGTTTAGACCAGCAAATAAATTTGGCGCTGCGCTCGGCTTTCACTATCTTTGCATCAGATAGAAGGCGGTTCGGACAAGCTCGAACGGGTTCGGCTCGTCGTTCCCTTTTGCTATCTTTACAAAAAATTTCGCTCTGATAGGCTGCGTCCGGATATAAGTCGGCTCGATCCGGCTTCATCGCACGCCAGCACTATCTCGGCCTGTCCAATCGCTGAAAACCATGAAAACCGATTTTCTGGTCATCGGATCCGGCGCCGCCGGACTGAGTTTCGCCCTCAAAGCCGCAGAACACGGCCACGTTACACTGGTAACGAAAGGGAAAATGGACGAGTGCAACACCAACTATGCCCAGGGAGGCATCTGTTCGGTGACCTATGCGCCCGACACGTTCGAAAAACATATTCACGACACCCTGGTCTGCGGTGCCGGCAAATGCGACCCCGCAGCCGTCGAACTGGTAGTTCGCCGGGCCCCGGAGCTGATCCGCGACCTGATCGCCTGGGGCACGAAATTCGACAAGACACCCGACGGACGCTTCGAACTCAACCGCGAAGGCGGACATACCGAACATCGTATCCTCCACCACGAGGACCTCACGGGCGCTGAGATCGAACGGGCCCTGATAACCTCGGTACGCAAGCACCCCAACATCACGGTTCTCGAACACCATTTCGCCATCGACCTGCTGACACAGCACCACCTGGGCGAATTCGTCACCCGCCACACGCGCGGCCTGGCCTGCTTCGGAGCTTACGTGCTGAACCTGGAGAGCAACGAGATCGAAACCGTGCTGGCCAAATTCACCGTCGTCGCTGCGGGCGGCTGCGGCAACGTCTATTCTTCGACGACCAATCCGAGCGTCGCCACAGGCGACGGCATCGCCATGTGCCACCGCGCCAAGGCCATCACCGAAAACATGGAGTTCATCCAATTCCACCCCACCTCGCTCTACCATCCGGCCGAAAAGCCCAATTTCCTCATCACGGAGGCGATGCGGGGTTACGGCGCGATCCTGCGTCTGCAAAACGGCGAAGAGTTCATGGACAAATACCACCCGATGAAATCGCTCGCACCGCGCGACGTGACGGCCCGGGCCATCTATACCGAAATGACCCGCCGGGGCGAGGACTTCGTCTATCTCGACGTGCGGCACAAAGATCCGGAGCAGACGCGCCGGCATTTCCCGAACATCTATGAAAAATGCCTCTCGCTCGGCATCGACATCACCCGCGACCTGATCCCCGTCACACCGGCGGCACACTACTGTTGCGGCGGCGTAAAGGTCGATCTCAACGGCGAAACCTCGATCCGACGGCTCTATGCCCTGGGAGAAACCTCCTGCACGGGGCTGCACGGCGCCAACCGGCTGGCTTCGAACTCCCTGATCGAAGCGGTCGTCTATGCCGACCAAGCCGCCAAACACGCCACCTCCCGGCTCTCCTCGGTCGAAATCCAGGAGGGTATTCCCGACTGGGATTTCGAAGGCACCCAGCACACCGAAGAGATGCTGATGATCATCCAGTCCAAACGCGAGATGCAGGCCATCATGTCCAACTACGTCGGCATCGTCCGCTCGAATCTCTCGCTCGAACGCGCCCTGCGCCGCCTGTCGATCATCTACGAAGAGACCGAAGAGCTACACAACAAGATCAAGCCCAATCGCGAGCTGTGCGAACTGCGCAACATGATCGCCGTGGCCTACCTGGTCATCAAACAAGGCAGCGCATTGAAAGAGTCGGTC
>ENA-OOWK01001448-OOWK01001448.1-human-gut-metagenome-genome-assembly--contig:-NODE-1448-length-11442-cov-2.555809_pt1 | contig 11442 bp, 14 predicted proteins | sample MGYA00241405_ERZ501317 | MGnify/ENA primary metagenome ERZ501317 (study PRJEB25962, sample SAMEA1972440) | human gut metagenome | biome: human gut; feature: human-associated habitat; material: faeces... | reverse complement strand
CTGGGCTTCAGTCAGTTCATCATAACTTTTCTTTTCATCTGCTTTTCCGGCAAGCCATGCAGGCAAAGAAATCGTATAATTCATCAGGATGTCATTTTCTTCTTCCAGAATCGCATTTCTTTCTTCCTCTACTGTTTTTGCTTCGTTCCCAAGCTTAATTGCCTCAATCTCAAGTTCTGACCTTTTCTTGATAAGTTCCAGGGCATATTCCTGGGCTGCCTGAACCTCAATTTCCTTCTGGCAATGGTTCAGATATTCCTCCATCTGCTCATTGGTTCGGTTCAGCTTTCCAGCCTGTTCGTCATAAGCAAGGTTTAAATCTGGAATTAATTCGTTTAATTCCGTAATATATCCCTGCATCACTTCTTTTTCTTCATTACTTAACTTTTCTTTCCCTGCCAGTTTCTGGATTCTCCCGGCAAGGACTCTGGTATATTCTCCCTGGGCCTGTAATTGTGCATTATTCTCCTTATAATCACCAATCAGGTTTCCGGTGGCTTCGGAAACTTCTTTTGCAGAGTCGCATACTTTCTGGTTCATTTCTGCAAGCCGCTTGGACTCTTCGGATGCTTCCCCTGCTGAGGAAGCATATGCCACTAATGCTGTAGTCCCAGCCACAATGGCGGTTGTCACCAGTACAATCGGATTCGCATTGCAAACTGCATTAAAGATTGTCTGGGCTACCGTAGCCCCTTCTGTGGCAGTCTGTAATACAGTAGTGGCTACGGATACTGTTTTAAATGCCACAGCACCAGCCGCCACACCTCCCATGACAGAAATCAGCAGATCCATGTTATCAATTACCAAGTCCAGACCCGTTTCAATAGCCGGGAGTGCTTTCTCTGCAATGGGGACCCCTACTTCTGTCTGGAATTTCTTTCCCAGTTGCTGGAACCTGGCTTCCAGGGTATCATATTTAATTTCTTTGATTTCCTCCATGGTTCCTTTTACATCATCATAAGTATGGTTTACCTCATTTAAGGATGTAATAATGTCCATGGCATTATCTTCACCAAGGGCACTCCAAGTATTGCTTGCCAGGGTGAGCATTTCCTGTTTGTTCGTTGCTGTTGCCAGGTCATTGATAACAGATTTGAATACATCTTTTGATGTGGCTTTTCCCACTTTCCACTGTTTAAACAAAGTCTGTGTTTTTGAAGAAAACTGATCCAGGCTCTCTTCAATTCTTCCATCTGCCAGAGATATAGAAAATTCTTTTACAAAATCATTGACTTTATCCAGACTGTAGGCGCCGGAATCCAGACCATTCTGCATAATGGCAAACATTTCTTTGGCACTGAATCCTGCCTGTTGATACAAGGAACCGTATTCTGCCAGATTGTCAGCAAGTTCTCCTGATTTGTCCAAACCGTTTTGTGCGCCTTTCGCCATGAGATCAAAAGCCTCTTCTGCATCCAGCCCCATCTCTCCGATCAGAACATCCACGCCTCTTATGGTTTCGCTTAAATCCATGTCAAAGACATCTCTCATGGCAATTCCATTTTCGGTCAGTTCTTTTAGCTTGGACGGGTCTACTTCTCCTGTATACTGCTTCACAAGCGCCATGGACTTGGCAACATCATTGATGTCATTTCCATAGTTATTGCTGTGCAGTTCTTCCATCACCTGCTTATAGCGGTTCATTTCTGTCGCTGTTGCTCCGGTGCTTGCCTGTAGCTGCTTTTGCGCGGATTCTATATCCATAGTGGATTTTGCAGCGTTCACAGCCCCATCTTTGAAAGCATCTGTGACTGTGTTGGCAATATTGGCTTTTACAGCAGTTCCAAAATCCACCGTTACTTTCTCAGCTTCTTTTACCTGTTTTCCATATTCATCTATGGATTTTGCACATTTATCCGTAGACCGTTCTGCCTCATCCAGATACTTCGCATTATTTTTTACTGCTGCAGTTGCTTTTATAACCTGTCTTTCTGCTGTATTTAATTTTGTTTCCCAATCTTTTACGCGATTAGAAGCTGTCTGATAGTTTTGGTTTCCCTTTTTGATTGCAGTTTCTACTTCTTTCAGGGTTTCTTTTTCTTCCTGTAATTCCCTGGAAAGAGCATCTACTACCGACTGCTGTTTTTTCATAGACTGCTCCGAAGCATTTCCAGCCTCGGTCATTTTCTCCATCCGGTTTGCTGCATCCTGATATTCCTGTTGTAATTCTTCCAGTCTTTTTTTATGGGATTCCTGCTCCTTGTTTAAGGTTTCAATGCCCTTTTCTACTTTTTCATATTCGCCTCTGGCATGTTCCAACCCTTTTACTGTTTCTTCCTGTTTCGCCCTCTGCTCCTCCAGCATTCTGGACAGTACAGAGTGTTTTTTAGTAAGAGCTTCCAGGGAATTCTGCTGCCCTTCATACTGTGCTTCTACAAGACCCAGTTCTGATTTTAAACTGGACAGTGCCTTGTTGCAGCTTGTAACATTCTGCTTAAACTCCCGTTCTCCATCCAGGGCAATGATTGCGCCGATTTTCTTTGCCGCCATAGTTCACCTTCTTTCTGCGTAAAAATTGTATAAAAAGAGCACCTACCAGGGGTGATAGATGCTCTGATTATCGTATTAAGTTTAATATCCTGTTTTTATTACCATATTAGGTTTTAATTCTAACAAATCCAGCAGTTTTTTTTGTTGTCGTTACAGAAAGATTATTTAACATCATATAATAATCTTCATAGCTTTTCTTACTTCTGTACATGTTGTACTCTTTTAATACCACAGATAATGCTGTAATATAATCTTCGGCTTCTTTGATTGCTTTTTGAATTTTTACATTTTCTGGAATATCTACTACTTCCCTACCAGATGGTACCTTAACTGACTCTGGCTTCGCTTCTTTTACTGTAAGTTCTTCTTTTTTTGCCCTGAAATAAAAATCAACCAGATAATCATATACTTCCCATGCTTTGTCGGTATTCAGGGATTTTGCATGGAGTAGAGCGCCTTTTTTCTGTCCAAAGGTAGAGAGATTTTGCATATTTAAACTGGGTATTAAATTGATACCTAGCTTTAATTTCTGCGGAGTGAGGAATCCTTACCTCGTTTTTGTAGTCTGCATCAACTGGGTGAGGAATCCTCACCTTGTTTTTAAATTCTTTTAATTCACTTCCAGTAAGAGATATATAATGTTTCCCCTCTATATATCTGTTACGATTTGCATGAAAATTTTGTTTAATACAGTCAACTGTTGTGTTATAGCAATCTGCTATCTGTGCACTTGTTAAAACCCTTTGTCCTCTTGATTCAATTACAAATAAATTTTGCATTTCAATTTCCTCACTTTCATTTTCTGGTTGTAAGGAACTTCTCTAAATGCTATAATATTTTCAGAGGAAGTTCCTCGCATGTAGAACGTTGTGTTGATTGGTAGTCGGGCAACGTTCTATTTTTTATTTTCGGCATAAACTTTTTTTATCCCATCCATAACAATTTCGTACTGTGTTTTTCCTGTCATTTCACAGCATTCTTCTAGCAATGCCTTGTCTTGCTTTGTTGCACGTATTTTAATCTGTTCGGATTTTGGATTTATACTTTTAGGTCTGCCTGTTCGTGGACTCATTCTTTTCACCTCACTTTTTGAGTACACATTTAATATATTATAGTGTACACAAAAAGTCAAGAGGTAATTTTAAAAAGGACATGTGAATTTCCATCCTTGTTTACAACTTGGTAAAAAATCCTTACCTCGTTCAATAACAAAGTAGAAATTTTCTATCTTGTTAGAACTCCTCCGCTAGCATCTTCACATCTTGGTATATTTTCTTATAAGGTATCTTCTTCTCCATAAGTTTGCGAATTCTCATCTTAACCAGCGTTCCCAAAGATTTCAACTCCATAAGCGTTTCCTGTGACAGTTCATCACGTTTTCCGCTCTGGATACCAATCTTACTGTTTATTAGTTTTGTAAATAGCACATAGTATCTATCTGCACTTTTACTTCCCTGTTCCTTTGCATACTCCACAAAGAGTTTAATCTGGTCTGTTTCGTATCGTCTTGCCTGTTTGGATTCATTACGAATTCCAAGCCATTTACTGTCTTTTTCAGAAGATATGTAATAACCGTTCTTTCTGATAGCTGAAATAGTTTCATATACCCAATCATTGAACTTTTCCGCAATCTCTTTGTTTGAATATCCGCAAATAGCATATATTCCTCTCTCTTCGTAAAGAAATGCTTTTTTATCCTTACCCACCCCATTGAAGGGGGTCTCAAATTGTGATGACCTTACTTCTACGCTGAACTTATCTAAGCGTTCCTTATGTCTTTGGTGTACTACTAAAATAGCATGAGCAGGATTCTTATATTCCAACGCATACCCAATCTGTGTCCTGCTCATATAAATGTTATTTTCCTCATCCACATAAAAATCACATACTGTTCCTAAAAATTCTCCATGTTTCACAAGTTTTAGTTTCATAATTCCATGTCCTTTCTATTTTTATGTATTAAAATAAGACACAGTATTTCGCCATGTCTTTTATTCCAATAAAATACCACCAGCATTCTCAACTGGTGGCATCTCCTATTTTATGTTTACAATTTTATACGTCTCACCTTTGTATAAAGGTACCAGATTCCTCCGGCTATCAGCACAATCACACCAAATTCAGGAATCCAGAATATTAACAGCAGCAATAAAATTCCTATTATGATTTGTATCAATGCTTTGGTTTTTATACTCATATTCTGTCCTCCTTCCTTTGGTATCATTATACTCTTCTTCCAGTTATAAGTCCAGAAGAGATGTCTCTTTTTCCGCCTCCCGGAAGATATATTTTTTCATTTTGAAGTTATGATACCATTTAAAGTGCTGGAACATTTCATACCATGTTCCATAATACATCCGTGAGACTTCTTTTTCGGTATATCCAATCTGCATTCCGATAAAAACCATCCAGGTGTAATCTAGTTTGGCTTCTTTGGAATCTCCTGATTCGGTTCCTGAATTTCCTTCTGCACTTTCTCCGGCCTGTTTCCTGTAAAAAAACAGTTGTAAAACTCCATGTGAAGCTGATTAGCAATCACCTGTGCGCCCATTGTTTTTCCGGTTCCGGGCGGCCCTGCAAAAAGCATGGAAACGCCGCGGCCATACTGCACACGGCCCCCAAAGCCCCATTGACCATAGACCTTGTAGCTTTGACGTACATGCGCACAAGCTTCCTTCCCTCTCTGCTTCAATCTCTTCCCCTTCATTTACCATATAATACAGCGCCGCTTTTACACATTTCATGTCCGGAAATTTTACTTTATATTTCTTGTTCTCTTCTTCCTTTTTCTCTTCTGGTTCTACTCCAAGTTCTCTTTGCAGCTCCTGTTCTAAATCTCCGGCTTCTTCTGCCATCTTCTCCTCTTTTATTTCTTCCATGGTAATCAGGCCATTTTCAAAATCATTTAAAGAACCAAATTCCTGCTGTAGCTTTTCCAGTACCAGAAGGTCACATTTGATTGGATATTCTTTTCCCTGCATTACAATTTTTTTCATTTCATCAAACATATTTTCTCCCTACACTTCCTTTAACACCACGTCTGCAATTCCTGCTTTTCTCGCCTTTCCCTCTTCTGTCACTTCCACAACAAGGATTTTATCTCCTTCTTTTGCTGTGATTTCTGCAGTTCCATCCCATTTGCTGTAACCGTTTTTACAGATGGTATCAAAGATAGGTTTCTGTGGCTCTTTTCCTAATCTGTAAACATAGCTGTTCGTTCCTTCTTTTTCAGGTGTTACCGTAAGTTTTGTTTTTCCTGTTTCCGTTCCCGCTGCACTTTTTACGGTTAAATCTCCAAGTTTATATCCCATTTTTTCATAAATGTATGCCAGTGCTTCTGTAGCTGTTTCAAATGCCTGTACGTATTTCCAATCTCCATCCTCTTCCTCAGTCAGGGATTTCCCGGAGATAGAAGGTGTTTTATATTCAATGTTTTCACCTTTGGTAGCATACTCCTCAGATGGTTCGGAGAATTTTACTTTTGGAAGAAAATTTCCGGTGAATTTTCTTTTTCCGTCAATCTTCTCTACGCTAATCCATCCGCATCCTACATATCCGGCTTCATCATCCGCATTAAATACAATTTCCTGTTCATTCATTTTGTGTCCAAATACGCTTGTGCGTGCTACAATCGGGATTGTGTCTGTATTCAGGCTCACATCCGCACTGGTAAATTCTTTGTCATATTCAGACTGTGCATCATCCGCGTGAAGAGAACCTTCTGCATAATTTGGCGTTACGGTTAATCCAATGGCTTTTCCAAACGCAAAAGGTGTCTCATAATCTCTATATCCTTTCCTAGCTGCCATAATTGGCTTTCTAAGTCCTATGTATGCCATAGTTATTCCTCCATTTCTTCCTCTATCTCGCATTCAAATACAAGATGTCTTTTTTTATTTTCTGTTAATACGGTTACCTGTGGAAACGTAAAGCCCTGTTCAAACAGAGCCTTACGGATTTTATTTTGTATCTTGATAAAATTTTCTTTTTCCGGCATAAAAAAGTGTACCTGGACACTGGCTATTACAGTTTCCGGCTCGTCATCCCCCCAGAGGTTCCCGCGCTGATCTGCATAGTTGTACACAAAATACTTTTCGCTGTCTCCCTGGTAGACATCCGGCTTATACGGATAACCAAAGGAGGCGATTGCATTTACTATGTTTTCAAATGCTGTCATAGTTTTACCTCCCGGTCAAAGACTTCCTGCATTTTCTGCAAGACCTGTGTTTCTGCATCTTTTACAGCCGGGGTAAGCACCGGTGTGGCCGGTTGCCTTCCCTCTACTCCATATTCAAGTATTGCTGCCTTTTCCATATTTCTTACACCTTTTCTGTCTTTTCCTGTTGGTCTCACGCAAATGTAATAGCCATACTTATTTCTATTTGCTCCTGTTTTTTTCACAGATTCGACCAAATCTCCTTTATCTTTATGTTTCATATACTGTCTTTTCACAGATTTTTCCAGGATAGGTACGGATTCTTCCAGCATTGCAGGGGCTACCCTTTCAATATCCACGGTACTTAATTCTTTCATCAGGTCATCGATCCCCTGAATTTCAAATCCCACCGCACTCCCTCCTCTGACACGTAAGTACAATCGTAGCCATTTTATCTTTTTTATAGGTCCGTTTCACATCATACAGGCTCCCGTCTGATTCATCCTTTAGCGTCCCCTCTCCCTGGTAATTACAGGCCATAGTTTCTATATTCTGGTCTGCACTATAACCTTTCTGGGATGCCAGGATTTCATCATTTCTGGTTGCATCTGTAAAGTTTGCCGGGATTCCGCCCTCCCATGTTATGGTTTCATGGTCATCAAATCCCTCTTTATCCTGCCCGGTTTCCTTTTCCCTTGGCAGTGCTATACTTCCGTTCCACATGGTTATCATTCCCCTTCCAGCGTCAGGCGAAAAACTTTTCTCCTGTAAAGTTCCAGATATTTCTCTGTATCCGTTCGGTCATTTCCAAGGTATGCCTTTACATATAATGTGATGGCAGTTAATGTACCTTCATGTTCTTCTGATTCCGCAATATGCTTTGGCACACCGGAAGAAACCATATCTTCCATACAGTCTTTGATATACACCAGGATATCTTCATCATAGACGGTTACACTTTCAGCAATTCCGCATCTTCGCTTAATTAGTTCCAGCACCTTATTCCACCTCTGGTTCACTCTTCTCTGGTTTTTTAACTTCTGGTTCTTACTACGCTTGCATCTTCCAGGGTAATTTCTCCATATACAAAAGCCTGTTCATCTTTCATCTTGCAGTCTTCTCTTTCGATGGCGCGGTATAAAGTCAGGTCTTCCTCAAAAGCGTTCAGTTCTCCTGCCATTGCCACATTGGATGTTGTGATTGTAAGCTGTTTTCTGTCAAAGAATTTGACTGCTTCCTTCAAATCTCCGATAATAACCGGAATTTTTCTCTTACCAGATTCCTGTGTATCGGATGGCATATCTTCATTTGGCACTACAAACACTTCCATTCTGGTGGCCCCGGCACAAAGCATCATTTTCATTGGTTCCGCCGGATTTGGCTGCAAAAGGTATCTACCTTCGTTATCTTTCAATGTATCAAAATACTGTAGCCCATCATCATTGGTAACCACTTTGGATGTCGCTTTAAATGCCTGTCCAAGAGTAACATTCAACGCTTTTTTGATATCATCCAGATTAGCCAGGGGTGTTTTTTCTTTTGTTTTAATAACATCCAGAATAATTTTATTTCTGGTAACCCTGGATTCATCTCCAATCCAGCTAATCAGGGTTCCGGCAATATTTGCATCTGAATCTTCCAGCAGTTCATTGGTAACCGGGAAGTATCCAGCATATTTGGAGATTTCATAATCCATGCGTTCAAACTGTGGTGTTTTTCCACCCTGGATTTTTCCGCCCTCACCCACTTTGGTAAATCCTGTCTGCTGTGCCCGTTTTTTGAAGGTTCTGGAACCTTTGTTTGTAGTGACGTTTTCCACATCTACCAAAGTAATCAAAGATGCTTTGGCTGTCCTTCGTTCATTAATTCTTGTCTGGATATCCTCTGGAACCGTATAACCGCCTTCTGCCGGGGTTCCTTCATTCATAGAATTTCTGAAACCGCTTCTGGCCGCATCTGCAAATTCTTTGATGCTGTCCTTAGGAGTTAATGGCACTCTGTTCTGTGGTTTTACTGGTTCTGTGTCTTCCAAATCTTTCAGGATATCAAACTGCTGCTGCAATTTGATTAATTCATCCTTCGCTGCCTGTGCCTTGTCCAGTTCCCCGCTTTCTGCAAAGTTCTTTACCTCTACTTTTTTTGCGTTGATTTTGTCTAACAGTTCTAATAATTTTTCGTTCATATCTCTTCTCCTTTTCGCATCAAGAAAAGGATTCAGACTCCGTAAAAGTCCAAATCCTCCAGTAATGCATTCTTTTTATTTTCTAATTCCTGTTTTTCTTTGACTGCTTTTGCTCTGATTTCTTCGGTCAGCCACATTCCGCTGTAGCTGTTGATATATTGCTGATTCTGGTGATCTGACATGATTTCATCTACCAAACCATATTCCAGGCATTGGTTTGCAGTCAGCCAGGTTTCCCGATCCATCATTTTTAAAATCTCATCCAGTCCCCTTCCTGATTTCTCCGTATAGGCTGCTGCCATTGCCGCATTCATCTGTTTTAAGATTTCCGCATGTTTTTGCATGTCGTGATAGTCACCAGATGCGCCACAGATAGACACATTATGTATCATAATCATGGCCACTGGGCTTATTTTGCTTTTTCCTGCCATAGCCACAACACTTGCAGCGCTTCCAGCCATGCTCTGTATGATAATGGTCACATTCTTTTTCTGGCTCAATGCACTGTACATTTCCTGACCGGCCATTACAGAGCCGCCGCCGGAGTTAATAAAGACTTCTATTTCTTCATCATCCGCAGTGCTATTGATTGTGTCTGTAATATCCTTTGGACATGTGGCATCCATTCCGAACCAGTCATAGATCCATTTATCATCATTTCCAACAATGTCCCCACGAATGTTAATCACTGCCATTTCCCTCACCTCCTCCTGTTTGATACTGTTTTCCTACTTCTGTAATGGGTATATAGTTTCCGTTTACAATCAGCTTATCTGCACCCTCTTCCTCTGTAAGGTCCAGATATTCCCTTGCTTCATTCGGTTTGTAGATGCCATTGTTCACAGCATCTTTTAAGATTTGCATCTGTGTTTTGCTGTCCGTTCTTAAGATTGCTTTTTCATTAAACTTGTAAAAGCACTGGTCCTTAATTTCCTGCGGCAACAGCACCTTACCATTTATTTCTTCCTCATAGCTCTTAATCCGGTACAGCATGGTATCAACTAAAAAAGCCAGCTGCTGCATTTCACTGTTTGCATAGCTGGACTTTTCATAATTATTAATCTGATTTGGTTTAATTCCAAAAGCTCCGGCAATCTGTAAAGCGCTATACTTGCGAAGTTCAAAAAACTGTGCATCTGCCATGGTCATATTCAGCGGAGTTAATTGCAACCCAAGAGGTACCGGCACTACCTTCCCCGCATTCTTGGAACCCATGAGTTTGTCTGCAAATTTCTTCTGCAGCTTTTTCAGTTTATCGTCTTCAAAGTCTCCCAGGTACTGCATGGCCATACTGGCTGTCAGGCCCTGCTTATACAGGTTGTTCATATATTCCTGGCTTTCTCCTGCACCGCCTACGGTAGTCTTCAGAATGTCTTTTACCGGCATTCCCATAAAACCGTCTAAACTATACCAGGTTTTAAAGTGCATAACTTCACTGTTTCGGAACATATATTGTTCCCCGGTCTTTGGGTCATTGTACTGGTAATACAGCCTCCCCTTTCCCCCGAACAGTCCGATATCATCCATAACCGGATATACACAATTCGACTGCATAGGCCACATATCCAAGAAACGGTATTTTCCCCCGTACCTGGAAGGGATAAATTCCGTCCTCATCCAGATATATCCATTCCCATAATGCTGGCAGTTCATTTCCACGGTTGTCCACATGGTTGTTGGAGTCATAAACGGGTTAGGCCTTAATGTCATGAGCAATCCTGCCTCTGTTGGCTCCGCTCTTACTCTGCCCCTTTCCGTCTGCTGGTAATATTTCAAAGGCAGTTTCCCCATTGTCTCAGACAGCATTTTTAGACAGGTATAATAAGTCACTTCTGCTACCGCTTTTTTAGCCTCTGGCGTAATGCCAAGCCATTCCAGCAGTTCCCTGTCTTGCAGAGACAGTGTTGGTCTCCTTGGGCGTTCTGCTGCATTCTTTAATCTCTTTAAAATTCCCATATTTACCATTCACTTTCTAAAAAATCATCTATGTATTGTTCATACGGTTTTGTAAATTCGTGATACAATGCCAACTTATACGCACACAGTGTTGCGTCTACAGGGTCAATTCTCTTTGCTGTGGCATCCTTATCTATTTTTATCAGTCCTTGATTCTGCCTGATTACTGCGTTGCTCATAGCATAATTTAAAAGAGGATTATAGGTATACACCACATGCTTGCTATATACCTCTTCCCTAAATCCCTGTGTTGCTTCATTTAAAGATTTATAACTCTGATATACTTCTTCCACATCAAAACCTTCGTCTGATAAATCCGTCATGAGCTTGCTGGCATTGGCTGGGTCAAAACATAAGGTTTCAATTATCCACCCATTTTGCTTACATGTGTCCAAGACATATTGCATAACCGCATTCTGGTCTACAATCGGTGTATTTGTCACAGTCAGGAATCCCATTCTTTCCCAGGCATCATAATCCACCTTGTCCCTTGCTTTTCTTTCTGCTAATTTTTCCCTGTTTGGAATGAAGGAATGGGAAAATACAATGTACTTTACAATAATTTTTCCTGTAGAATCTTTTTCATCCGATTGGTAAGGTATGAGTTAACTTTGCATTTGAGTTACACTAAAATAGGATGCCCCTTTGAAAAAAACGC
>ENA-OOWK01001447-OOWK01001447.1-human-gut-metagenome-genome-assembly--contig:-NODE-1447-length-11448-cov-3.313263_pt1 | contig 11448 bp, 14 predicted proteins | sample MGYA00241405_ERZ501317 | MGnify/ENA primary metagenome ERZ501317 (study PRJEB25962, sample SAMEA1972440) | human gut metagenome | biome: human gut; feature: human-associated habitat; material: faeces... | reverse complement strand
CCGTTTTCTCTTAAAAATCAACGATTTAGAGCAAATTTATATTGCTTTTCAGCAAATCTACCCCCGATTTGGTGACCGCAAGGTAATATTTCTGCGTTACATGGATATAAGCATGGCCCATTTGCGCACAAAGAAGGTGCTGCGGCGTATTCAGTTCCGCCATCATTGTCCCGTATGTGTGACGGAGGTAGTGATATTTGAAGTTTATCCCCATGCGCTTTATCTCCCGCGTGGGATATTTCATGGAGTTCACCGTCTGAATTTGTCCGTTTGGGAGGCAGTTCACAAGCTCCGTGGAAGAAATTTTGCTTCCGTCCAGGTCATCAATGAAGCGCTGTTTCTGTTCCCGGACGGCGGCAAACTTGACGGCATCTTCCGCCCGCCGCCGCGCCAAGTCTTGAAAATACACTTTCAATTTGTCGTTCATGTAGATTGTCCGTCTGCCGCTCCGCGTCTTAACGGGGACGAGCTTGATAAGCCCGTCCTGATATTGCATCTGCCTGTCAATGGTAATTGTCCCTGCTTCCAAGTCCACATTTGACCATTTCAAGCCGTAGCACTCATTGATACGCAAGCCGCAGTACCGCCCCAGCATGTAGGCCGTTTCCGCGTTCGTGCCCTTAAAGTATTTATCCAGGACGGCAAGCTCTTCCTTGCTAAAGGAAATAATATCGTCATCATCGTTTATCTTCCGCTTTGGCATGTGGATTTTGGTGTCTTTGTTGACGCAGAGTTTATTGTAGGTGTCCACATCCAGGTAGTTCCGAGAGTAGGCTTGTCCAAAAATCAGGTAGAACATTTTCAAAAAGCTCTCCACATAGGTATAAGCAAGGCCCTCTGTGTGGTACAGTTCCGAAAGGTAGTCGTAAATTTCCGCAACGCTAATATCGTCCACATAACGGTTTCCGAACCGGGCGCACAGGTGATTATCCCAAAGGCTGTCCTGCTTGCGGATGGTCTGATAGGCCCGGTCTGACCGCCCGTTTTTACAGTATTCGGAGTAAACCTCCTTGACCGTCCTTCTGCGGAGTTTCTTTTGACGGTTCCGCTCCAAGTGAGCCTGTTCGATTGCCGCCTCCCGCGCTTTTATGGCCTCTTTTTTCGTGTGCAGCTTGTTCCCGTGTTCGTCGGTTGACTTCCGCCGCGCTACCTGTTTCCCGTCAATCATCACGGCGAAACGGTAGGCCCACAGGCCGTTTCCCATCTTGAACACACCGGTATCTTTCGCTTTTGCCATTTTAGTACCTCCAAAGCTTGTACTAAAACGGTACATGGCTGCTCTTTTCACTTAAAAAGATGTACCAAACTTGTACAAAAGATGTTAAAAAGATGTTCCGAAGTGCTTTGAAATATGTTCCCGTTTCGCTTGATTTTCCAGGGAAACAGCCGATTTTTAAGCCGGCAAGTTCGAGCTGGCTAAGCTGGCCAAGCAGCACAACCTGGACGCCATCCACGACACCGTCCACGAGATGGCCCGCGACGAGGCCCGCCACGGCAAGGCTTTCGAGGGCCTGCTGAAGCGCTACTTCGGCTAATTGAAACCACATAAATAGGCACTTTTTGAGAGGGAATCGGGGAACCGGTTCCCTCTCTTTTTGTGCTTGCGCCGTTCCATTGTGGATATTTTTGTGGCATTTCTTTCTTTTCCATCCGTGAAAACTTTCCACATGTGGATATTCAGTTTTTTGCCCTATATCAAGCGGTTTTTACCGCTTAATACCGAAAAATGAAGAGAAATTAACAACTTTTGAGAAGTTTTTGCTTTGCCGGGACAAAAATCAAGAAGTTTTGAAGTGTTTTCCTTGACTTTCACCGATTTTTTGAGCTGCCAGAGCAAAAAATCCCCGCCCCGCTGATTGCTTTTCACCGCTCCCCTTTCATCTTGCAGCCGTTTTCCGGCTGTTTTTTTCTTGCTCCCATTATACTACATGTTCCGATTAAAGTACAGGTTTTTCTTTTCCCGGTGCTATACTTAAAGCACAAAGAGGGACAGAGAACAAGAAAAAAACAAAGTCCCTCAAAACAAAATCAAAATGAAAAAGGAGATTACCACCATGAAAAAGAACACCATCATCATTCTTGACGCCACCCAAGCCCAGGTCACCAAGGCTTTTGCGAAGCAGGCCCGTATCTTCGGCACTCCCGAATACAGAGAGTGGAGAGCCTTCCTTGCGGAGAACCCTGGCACTGAAATGGTTACCAAGACCATTAAGAAAAAGAAGAACAAGAAGAACGATGCCAAGAACAGAACCTATGAGAAGATGGCCGAGTACATCAGCTTGCAGGAGAACGACGAAGAGCTGATGAAGGAGTTTGAGGCGCAGAAGAAACTCTCCATCGTCCAGAAAAGCCCGTACCGCTTTGTCTTGAACTGGTTCCTTGATACCTTCCCCGAGTTGAAGGAGGACGAGGACAAGAAGGACGAGGACAAGGCCACCGCCGCCGAGGAAGCCGCTCCCGCCAGTGAACCCGCCGCCGATCTCAAATTTGCCGCTAATCTGTAAGCATTGCTTGAAGTGTATTTTTCAAAAATCAGAAAAGGAGTTTGATACGATGGAATTCACCCGTAACTACATGATTGGCTATCTGTTGCTTTTCTGCACCACCGAGGAAGAGTACGAGAAAGAGGAAGAGCGCTTGACTGGCCTGACCGATGAAGCGCTGGAAATGGAGTTCACCGACCAATACAACAGCCTGCAAGGTGCCCGCCCCAGCTATCCCCTCTGCGAAGGCGATACCCCCGATCTCTACCTGAACTTTTAAGACAACTCAAAATTCAGATCAAATTTTAAGGAGGAACAATACCATGAAGAACACTTACAAGATTGATTTTGTGAACAATACCCTCACCATGAGCAAGGCTTTCGAGGACGCCCTCAACAATCCCAACTCCCAGGAATACAAGCTGTTTCTGCAACTCCGCGCCGACTTCCCCGGCATGACAATTATCCGCAAGACCCGCCGCGCCCCCAAGAAGGCCCGCCCCACCAAGAACCTGACCTACAAGCACATGGAGCAGTACATGAGCGTGTTTCAGAACGCCGACGAGCTGCTGGCCCAGTTTAAGGTGGTTAGGGAGTGCTCCAAGCAGCAGCCCAGCCCCTACAAGTTCGTGCGAGACTGGTTCGAGGATCAGTTCCCCAAATACAAGGAGCTGCCCGACTTCGGCAACAACGCCCCCAAGGTGATTGACCTTGCGGCCTTCCAGAAGAAGCAGGAAGAGAAGAAGGAGCAGGAGAGCGCTTGATAAAAATGGAATACAAAATGAGAGAGGACGGTACTGCTGGTGTACCGTCCTCTTTGGCTATGTTGTAATCAATAAACAGAAACATCTACTTTTTCGGGTTCACCTACAAAAGCCCCAGTTTTATCAATAACTGCCTCAAACACACTGCCAGCATTATTGGCGAACAAAATAGTGGCCTGTCCATTTTCGAAGTATGGGGCGTTTACTCCCATTTCACTGGAATAGGGTATTCTACCCATGTTATACGATGACAAATCAATGACCATGTTTCCCTCAATGTCATAAAAGCCAGGGCTGGCCGCCTTGTCAGTACAGGCATAGAACAATCCCTCCGAATAGACGGGGAAGTTGTGGCCGGGCTTATTGGGTACGAACTCGCAGGTAAATTCGGTGATTTCGCCCTTTGTGTTCACCGCATTGAGTCTGCCGCCGCCAAAGGCGTCCTCTGCCTCGCAGAAAAGCGAGTAGCCATCTTGGAAAGTAGATATTTTAGAGGCATCAAACTCGGCTTGAGAATTATCGACAACGTTCCAGATAAGACACTCCCAGACCGCAACCTCAAGTTGACCTGTGGCAGAGTCGGTTATCATGTCCGGCCAAGGGCCGACCCGGTACTCTTCGTCCTTCGTGTATACGGAGACGCCCGGAGAGGCAAGGAACACGCCTTCGCCCAAGTACATGTAACAAGAACTATCTCGCAGAGTTTCGCTGCTCCCCTCGGCACGGAACCGCACTTCCTCCACAAAAGTTCCGGTGTCGGTCAATTCTTGTACCCACTCTCCGCTATCATCCACAACACCAAGCATAAATTTATATCCGTCGTAGGCGTCAACCTCTTTCTTTACCAGATGATACCCGTCCCCGGAGCAAAGGATTTCGTCCCACTCCCCATTGTTGGGTACAGTTACTTCCTGACTGCTGTTGGCATCGTCACTGGGGGTTTCGCTGCCGCTCGGCGTGTTGGTTTCGCTGCTGCTTGATACGTTTGCGCCGCTGGTTCCGCTGACATCGCTGGTCGTGTCCCCGCCGCAAGCGGCTAAAGACAACGTTAATGCTCCGGCCAGTAGAAGAGACACTATCTTTTTCATTACTACCTATTCCTCCTAATCAATTAAAATGTAAGAGAGGGGACTACCAAATGAAGTATAGCATGGTTTTGTGAAAATGTCTATCATCATAGACAGTACGACAAGAATTTTCTCATACAATATAGTGAGAAAAGAGGTGTTGTCGTGCAGTTTGATAATTACGCGGTAGGGCAAACAATCCGAAACCTGCGAAAAGCAAAAGGGATTTCTCAAGATGTGTTGAGCGGTTTTGCTGGAATTGCACGCACGCACTTATCAATGATTGAAAATGGAACCAAACAAGCGAACTTTGAAACTATTTGGAAAATTGCAGGAGCTTTAGAAATGCAGCCAAGTGAATTGGTGGCTAAAATTGAAGAAACGATAGAAGGGCAAGAGTAATTACTAAACAAAAACTCTTGCCCTTTTCATTATTTGCTTGCTACCGTTCCCGGTCGTGTTCTCCGTAATTTATCAGCGGTCGGGAAAACACCCAAGAAAAGCCGCCACTGGAAATTACAACTGTATTTTCCCGGAACCATCCCCCGCTGCCGCGAGGCACTTTCCTGTTCCGCTCCACCGGGGGTACTCCCGGCCTACCCTTCGACCTTCTTGTGAGGGAAATTGCCAGCCGCTCGTGATCTGCGGTTCCGCTCCAAATTGAAAGTGCACTTTCAAACATGAACACTATGTAAATTTACGCGCAAAGTATTGATATTGCGCGTAAAAAGGAATAGAATAGTAGTGCCATAGAAAGGAGTGGTCACAGTGGCAGAAACAACAAACCTTAATATCCGCATTGACAAAGACCTGAAAGAGCGTGCCGAAGCTGTCTTTGCCGACATGGGGATGAGCATGACAACGGCCTTTAATATCTTTGTGCGCCAGACCTTGCGGCAGGGCAAAATCCCCTTTGAGATTTACGCAGACCCCTTTTACAGCGACAGCAACATGCGGGCATTGGATAACAGCATTAAACAGTCCGGACAGGGCAAGGTGGTAGTCAAGTCTATGGACGAGCTGGAGCGGCTTACCGATGGGGACTAACATCACATTCACGGAACAGGCGTTTGAAGAATACCTGTCATGGCAGGGACAGGACAGGAAAACGCTGAAACGGATAAATGCCTTGTTGAAGGACATTTGCAGAAGTCCATTTGAAGGGATTGGCAAGCCAGAGCCATTGAAGGAAAACTTGTCAGGCTATTGGAGCCGACGCATTGACGATACGAACAGACTTGTTTACCGCATGGTCGATGGACAGGTCGAAGTCTATCAATGCAAAGGCCATTATGACGATTGAGTGAGTGAAGCGGTACTGCCAGCCGCTTCACTTTTTTGTTGTCCAGGTTCCGCTCCAAATTGAAACTGCACTTTCAAAAACGGATCTCTACGCACAAGAATTCAACTTGTGAAAAGAACCGACAACTCCGAAACAACTTTTGAGAAGTAGCGGCAACTTCCAATTATCCAGTAACAACTTTTAGAGCAAAGGCAACAACTTTGTTGCAGAATGAGGCAAATACAAGGCCGAAACCGTTTCTTTGACACAAAAAAATTTTTATGTTATAATATTTACAGAAAAAGGAAAAAGAAATTTCAAATACATCATTCCCTTTGTAGGCTTAAACAAGCAGTAGGATGAAGGCGCTGCGGCCTTCCATCTTGTAGAGCGCTTCCGTTCTATGCTTCCGGGCAGCAACGCCAAGTGCTGGCAACACGCTTCCTACTGTTTGCTTAAATCTACAAAGAAAGGAAGCTAATAAGATGGACAAATAGAACCTGCCGCCATCAGGGGATAACATGACCTATGAGGAAACGACTGCTTTACTCAATGGAGATGATTTTTTCTCCTTTTTTGAGTATATGAAAGCGCAGCCACGATGGGTGAACAGTGCAGGTAAGCGGTCTATTCAAGTTTTGGGCCTTTGTCACCACGGCGAAAACCATTCAGCGCTGTTTGACCCTACCACACTAAAGGTCAATTGCTTTAGCGAATGTGGCGGCGGTATGTTCCTCCACACATGGGTAAAGCGAACATTGGATTTGCCTGACCCTGACCTCGCAAAACAGTATATTGAAGATTGGATTGAAGGAAAGCAGATTGACCTATCAGATCGAACTCCGAATCAAGTAGACTTTAGTTTTCACGAGCGTTCTTTTAAGCTGGAACACATTGAAACGGTAAAGGGTATTCCTCAACACATTATTGATGAACTCTATTCCAAGTTTGACAATACACCAGAAACTTTGGCGAAGCTGAGATGGCACACGGAAGATGGCATTTCCGTTGAAATGCTCCAAAAATATCAAGTCGCCTATTTCCCGAAGAACGGTACTATTATTCTGCCGCACCACAATATCAACAGAGAAATCGTAGGGCTTTATGAGCGCAGTTTTAGAATGTTGCGAAAAGACTTCTACAAACTCTATCCCGGTGCTCCATTCCACGTTGCGATGTGGTTCCCAAGAGCGAAATATGTTCCTCTTGTAAGGGAGGAAAAATACAGGGAAATGCTTCCAGACGAAGAAAAAACATCATGGAGCTTCGCAAATAGTCGCAATCTGTATGGATTACACATCGCCGCTCCATACATCAAGGAAAGCGGCGAGGCAATTATCTTTGAGGGCGCAAAGAGTGTTATGCTGGCCCACCAATGGGGCATTAAGAACACCGTAGCGTCACACACCTTTGGTTGTCACTTCAACCACATTAACATGCTCTATGAGTGCGGAGCCAGAAAGATATATTTTGCGTTTGACAAACAATATCAAGAGCAATCAGAATATGACCACGATTGGTATTTGTATGATAAGAGAACCAAGGGAATGGCCGAAAAAATCAGGGATATTGGCGGAATGGAATTCCGCCGTATCATTGATTTGCCGAATACCGGGGTTCCGCTCGACCACAAGGACGCGCCTGTGGACAAGGGAAAGGAAAAGTTTCTGGCCCTCTATGAAGCCGCAAAAGCATCTCCGCCCCTTTGGGTTCCAGAGGTAAAACCAGCAGCGCCACAAGTCCCGTTGCCGCTCGAAGATGATATTTCCGCCGCGCTGGAAGATGAAACAGCCGCCGAGCCGACATTCCGCGACCTTCCGATTGCCTGGGAGAATGTGACAACAGAAGAGAACGGCAAGCAGAGAACCGGGCATTGGATTGTCTGGAACGGCAACCGCTCCAAGCGGGAAGAGTTCTTCAAGCTGGCCTTCCCCGACCAATACAACAAAGTCAAGAAGCGCGTGAAGTTCCTGGGGCAAGCTGCGGATGATGTACTGCGGCTGACAGGCGGACAACGCACCAAATTGATGTATGAAATTTTAGCGTGGAAATACGGATTGGAAGAAGTGAGCGAACAGGACAGCTTTGACTTAATCCGCCTTTGTAAGCGTGAAACCCGCCGATGATTTACTGTCCCGCTTGCATTGGCCCAACGGTTTAGCCAAGCTGGTGACCTTTGGCGTGGGGATGAAGCTGGATGGTGCCGCACAGCAGACATGGTGCTATTCCGTTGACTACCAGGAGGACAAAGCGCTTTTCACGGGAAGCTCGATGACCTGGGAGCGCTGGCAAGTAAAGCTGATTGAAGTTTTAGATCGGTGCCGGGCCTGCCGTTACAGCTATTCAAAAATGTGGAAATAGGTTCGGCCCACCATGTATTATCAGTTTGACCGCTGCGGTAGATACCTCACCCTTACACAAGAGGATTGCAGAGCAATAACGGAGTGGATAAATGAATATTTTGTAGGCGGTTTCGCTCCATTTCCTCTGTCCGGGGCAATACCCGCCGCCGATTACAAATTTGTGATTGACTACAACACCGATGTTGAATTTGTGGACAACCGGGACTTGAAGGCCCCCGGCGAAATGGCAAAATACAACCAGGAAACCAACGCCGCCCGGAACAAGGAGAAGGGCAAGAAAAGAGTGCAGGGGCGTTTTTCTGCCGCGTGTGGGGCGGTAAAGAAGGGTGATACCCTTACAACAAAACAGCTCGTAGAAATGGGGTACACCGATGATAAAGCGAGAAAGAGGCTGATTGATAACGGTGTCCTAAAAAGGATAAAGCGAGGTTACTATTTGGTGCTTTCAGTGTAATTCCAGCGGAAACCCGGCACGCCCCGAGGGGGTAAAAGAGAAAGATATAATCCCCACGGGGTACGCCGGGTTTCCGCTTCCGCACTTGAAAGTACACTTTCAAAAAAATCAATGAAGGAGGAACACAACAATGTTCAAAGAATTACTTCAAATTTTGTAGGATTTCGAGCGCCAAGATAAGGCCAACCGTACCCACTGGATTGAAAACGTCCTTGCCGCACAGAGCGGTTCCGCTCCAACTGCTTTAGAGAATTACAAGAGGGCAAAGGAGAGCTGGCAGGACGAACAGAGCCGCCGCCAAAGGTTCTATGACTATCTCATGCAGCGCCGCGACCTGGTGGACGCCCTGGCCCAAAGCGTGATAGACAGCAGCGCCAAGGAGATACAGGTCAAAACCGAACAGGAACTTGATAAGGCCGTGAAAGAAAAAATAGATAAGACCGTTCGCCTTTATTTCAAATGATGGTCGCGCAGATCTGATAAAGATGTGTCGTTAAATCAAGAAGTCGGAGGAAGATGTAAAATCTTCTCTCCGACTTCTCTTTTTGTGTTCAAGACTTTTTGGAAGTTGATGAAAGTTGTGTGTTTTCTTTCTCTTCTTCATCCTTTTCGCCGGGCTTCTTCTCCCAGCCGAGTATTTCTTCCATGATAAGGGCAAGGGGCAAATCCGTATCTCCGAACATGGCGGCACCTCCCAAGTATCGCTTGAAGCTGGCGCGTCGTGGCGAATGTCACGACGCGCTTCCTTGTTTTTTCGCGCTGCGCTGGATTTTCGTACTACTGTAATCAACATTAGTAGTCTTTCGTAGTTCCCATAAATTACCTGTCGCCTGGGGCTTCCCTGACGTATTCCAGTAAATCGCCGGGCTGACAGTCTAAAAGCGTACAAATAGTATCCAAAGTTTTCCACGATACCAATTCCCCGTGTCGTAATTGCTGTAAATAGGATTGCCCAATCAACTTTTCTTCCCGGATTTTGGTAGAGGAATACCCTTTTTCTTTGAGTTTTGCCATTATGTCTACCTTGTAGCGGATTGCCATGAAAACGCGCACCTCCTCCATTGTCCTTATTTTAACACGGGATTGCACTAAAATCAAGTGCTAATTGTGCACAAATACGGCACTAAAAATTAGTGCTAAATGTCAATGGACAGCACCAGATATTAGTGCTATAATAAAGACAGTTAAGGGGAACACCCCAAATAAAAAGCAAAGGAGAATGAGCAATGAGCAAGAATGAGCTGGTAGCCAAAATCGAGGCGCTGAACGAGTGGGAAGCTGTTATTGAGGAAGCCAAAGCAGAGGCAGAGGCCATCCGGGACAGCATCAAGGCTGAAATGATGGAACGCGACACCGAGGAAATGACCGCTGGAAAGTATATCGTCCGCTGGACTTCGGTTCTCTCCAATCGGTTTGATACCACGGCCTTCAAAAAGGCTCACGGCGAACTGTATAAGGAATACACCAAACAGAGCGCCAGCCGCCGCTTCTCCATCAGCGCCTAAAGAAAAGCCCCTTGCGTGAACGCCGACCAAAGCAATACGCAAAGAGCTTTACCCAAACCGCAACGGAGAGGGCAAGACCATTATAGCTTGCCCTCTCCCCAAAATCAAGAACAGGAGAGAAAAAGACATGAAAGAGCTTACAAGCTATAACCGCGTGGCCGGGTATCTGAATAAGGTTTTTGACCTGCTGAACGCCGAATTTTTTGAAAATGCACTTTCAAGGCCGACGATCACCATTCAATCCACGCCTCGTGCCTACGGCCATTTCTCCCTGCGGGAAGATACATGGGTTTCCAAGTTGGGCGGCACCCACGAAATCAACATAGGAGCCGGGACACTGGCCCGGCCCATCGAGGAAGTGACCGCGACCCTGCTTCACGAAATGGTACATTACTACAACTATGAGAACGGCATACAGGATTGCAGCCGGGGCAACACCTACCACAATCGCCGCTTCAAAGCCGCCGCCGAAGCCCACGGCCTGATAGTGGAGCATAGCGACAAATACGGGTGGAGCCACACAAGCCCCTCTGACGAACTGCTGGACTTCATATTGGAGAACGGTTTAACCGACATTCTCATAAGCCGCAACGAGTTTGCCGGGTTCCATATCACCGGGACAGGGACACACAGCGGAACAGGAACGACACCACCGCCGCCGCGCCCGTCCAGCACAAGGAAATATATCTGCCCTTGTTGTGGCAATTCTGTCCGAGCCACAAAGGAAGTTCACATAGCTTGTTTAGATTGCAGCGCGCCGATGGTGCTTGCAGGGTAACAGGGAAGGGTGGGGAGCAATCCCCACCCAAATTCCCGAAGTTCGTATAAGTGAAGAAATACGAACACCAAAATCAAGGTATTCCGGGACTTTTCCGCCGCCGCCCATCATACACGAACTTTCCCGCTTGAAATAACGAACTTTTGACGATGGAGGCCACCATGAACAAGAAAACAAAGGCGCTCACCACCGAGCAATATAAAGAGATAATCCAGACCATGCGCGAGGGGTTCAGCGGTTGCCGCCCCAATGAGCGCATAGCCACCGCCCTTGTGCTGGAAGGGAATTTAGGCTTGCGTATCAGCGATATATTGAAACTGCGGCCTTGTGATATTGTACGGGATGGTGACAGATACCGTCTGGAAATCACCGAGCAGAAAACAGGCAAGCGCCGCGTGTTTACGGTTCCGCTTGTTATCCAGCAATACATAGAGAATTATTGCTTGCGCCACAATATCCACCGTGAAGATCTGATTTTCCCTATCACCGAGCGAGCTATACAGAAACAGCTCCATATCGTGTGTGACTACCTGGGCTTTGAGGGTATCAGTACGCACAGCTTCCGCAAGTGGTACGCCACCGAGATATACAAGGCGAACGGCTATGATATTGCCCTGGTGCAGAGGCTGCTACAACACAGTTCCGCCGCCGTGACACAGCGCTATATCGGCATTGAGCCACAGCGGATAGAAACAGCAATACAGAACCACGCACAGCTTATTTAGGGCGGGAAATCCCGCCCTTTTTTCTTT
>ENA-OOWK01001443-OOWK01001443.1-human-gut-metagenome-genome-assembly--contig:-NODE-1443-length-11476-cov-2.909815_pt1 | contig 11476 bp, 14 predicted proteins | sample MGYA00241405_ERZ501317 | MGnify/ENA primary metagenome ERZ501317 (study PRJEB25962, sample SAMEA1972440) | human gut metagenome | biome: human gut; feature: human-associated habitat; material: faeces... | reverse complement strand
CCAACCGGGCCGGGGAGGCCCTGTGCTGTGTGGTGGCCAATGGAAGCTCCCTCCCCCATACCCATGAGCTGGTCCGGCGGCTGCGCCAGGCTGTCCCCGCGCTGGCCGGGGTGGTGCTCAACCAAAACACCCGGGACACCAATGTGATCCTGGGGCCGGACTACCACACCCTCTGGGGGCGGGATTTTCTGGAGGAGACCCTGTGCGGCATGACCTTCCGCCTGTCTGTCCCCTCCTTCTTCCAGATCAACCGGGCCCAGACTGAACGCCTGTACGCTCAGGCTCTGGACTTCGCCGGGCTCACCGGCAAGGAGAAGGTGCTGGACGCCTACTGCGGCATCGGCACCATCGGCCTGGTGGCGGCCAAGCACGGCGCCGGCCAGGTGCTGGGGGTGGAGCTGAACCCCGACGCGGTGAAGGACGCCATCCAGAACGCCAAGGAGAACGCCATGAAAAACGCCTGGTTCACCCGGGGCGACGCCGGGGAGTTCCTGGCCCAGGCCGCCCAGGAGGGGGAGGGCTGGGACGTGGTGTTCATGGACCCGCCCCGGGCCGGCGCCAGCGGGGAGTTCCTCACGGCCCTGGCAGCCTGCGCCCCCCGGCGGGTGGTGTACATCTCCTGCGACCCGGAGACCCTGGCCCGTGACTTGGGCATCCTCCAGGCCAACCACTACAAGATTGAGCAAATCCAGCCGGTGGATATGTTCCCCCACACCCAGCACGTGGAGACAGTTGTCTTGATGTCAAAAGTCAAAGAATAAGATAGCGAAAAAGTGTAGAAAACAAGGGATTTCCGGGAGTCGGGGCTTGTCAGAGGACAGGTTTTGGCTCCCGGATTTTTTCGTTTTATGGGTAAGTGGGAACTGGTCTACTGTGAAAAATGGCGGAGAGTTGAGTGGTTGATTTTGATATTGGGGGTGTTGAGTTGACAGGTTGGATAAAAGAGGTGTCGAGTTGACAGGATTGTTAAATCAGATAAAACTTGCAATTCTTTTTATATTCGATTAATATGCGACTACCTTGAAAATGCGTATGAAAAGTGCCGTTGACTTTTCCCTTGGGGCAAAGTTTATACTGGTACTGGAAAGGAGGCCTATTATATGTTGACGATTGGAGAATTTTCGAGTATATGCCGAGTATCCACAAAAACACTTCGGTATTATGCAGAAATAGGATTGATACTTCCAGAAGAAATCAATCCAGAAAATGGGTATCGTTATTATTCTATTAATCAGTTGGAGACGATGCTGTTTATTAATCGGCTGAAAGCGTATCATTTTTCGTTGGAAGAGATTAAGGCAATTCTTGAGTCAGAGGAGGCAATGGATGACAAACTATATGCGGCCCTTAGTAAAAAGAAAAAAGAGATTTCAATGCAAATGATGATGTATAAAAATATGTTGGAGCAGATAGATGCTGATATGTCTGCCATAAGAAAGGGCAAGTCGATTATGTCATATATGGAAGATATTGGTATAGAACTGGTGGAGGTGCCAAAGATGTATCTTCTGTCCATACGAAAGATGATTCAGGAACAGGATTTTCCTGATGAGTATGGGTATTGCTTTGAAAAGCTGTTTAAGAAAATGAAGGAAAAGAACCTGACAGCATCCGCTCCACCAATGGTTTTATTTCATAGTGATGAATATAGTCCATTTGGACTGGATACAGAATTTGCTGTCCCAATCAACGAGTATGCAACGGGAACAAGGGATTTTTATCCTGGACTTTGTTTGAAAACTGTTGTTCATGGTTCCTACTCTCAGCTCTCTTCTGTTTATGCGAAGCAAATTGAATGGGCAGAAAAAGAAGGGTACGAAAATTGCAATGCACTTTATGAAGTTTATGTAACAAGTCCTTCGGAGGTTTTGCAGGAGAGCGATTTCATTACAGAGGTCTATTATCCAGTAAAAAAGATATTAAAAAAATAAAACAGAAAAAAATGCGTCTACAAATAGGTTAAAGTAAAGGAGATATCATGGATCAGAAAAGAATTAGAGAACTCGAACAAAAAATCAGCACTGATTATGGGAATACCACAGGCGTGGCGGTATTAAAAGAAGGAAAATTGGTATATGAAAAATATTTCAAGGGATGTACAAGAGAAAGCCAGGTTCATGTTTATTCTGTAACAAAAAGTATTATTTCAATACTGATTGGGATTGCAGTGGATAGAGGATATATCAAAAGTATTGATCAGAAAGTGCTGGATTTTTTCCCTGAATACAAAGTAAGAAAGAGAGAAAACACCATCCAAAATATCACAGTCAAGGATATGCTGACAATGACAGCACCTTATAAGTATCGTTTTTTTGCTCCATATGTGAAATATTTTACTAGTGAGGATTGGGTGAAATTTTCTTTAGACCTGCTAGGGGGCCGGGGAAAGATCGGAACATTCCGATATGCACCTCTGATTGGTCCGGATATTTTTTCAGGAATATTAGTAAAAGCAACAGGGCAGTCGGTATTTGAGTTTGCAGATGAAAATTTATTTTCTCCATTAGAAATTCATGTAGAAGGAGATTTGATGTTTAAAAGCAAGGAGGAACAACTGGCATTTAATGAATCTATAGATACCAGCGGATGGGTACGGGACTCATTAGGGATTCATACAGCGGGTTGGGGACTTACACTTTCCCCTATGGATATGGCAAAAATTGGTCAGTTATATTTGAATAAAGGTCTATGGAATGGAAACCGAATTGTATCAGAAAAGTGGGTGGAAGAAAGTACGAGAGAGCATAGCCGATGGAAGAAACATGATTTATCGTACGGATATTTATGGTGGGTAAATGAAGATGGTTATGCAGCGATGGGGGATGGAGGAAATATAATTTATGTGAATACAAAAGATAAAATAGTTGTGTCATCTTCTGCGCTTTTTGTGCCAAAGGTAAGGGATAGGATAGATTTAATCAAAACATATATTGAACCAATATTTAGATAGACTGAGAATAAACTTGCTATTCAGGGCATTCTACGGTAAACTAAAAAACCCTACATTATAACACCAGACTTATAAAATATGACATAATGAGGGATGGAGGTGCGTTGAATGAATACATATAAGACAATAGACATAGCAAGGATAATCGGCATACATGTAAATACAGTACGCTTATATGAAAAATGCGGTTTAATTCCAAAACCAGAACGGTTAGGGAATGGTTACCGGGTATTTACTGATCTGCATATCGAACAATTTAGATTAGCGCGGGCGGCTCTCCAGGTGGAAGTTCTTCAAAATGGACTTCGTAAACGGGCGGTTGACATTATTAAGGTTTCTGCTTTGGGAAATTATGAGAAAGCTATCGGACTTATGGTAGGAGGTGTTGCGCCTGATACGAAAACGGCCAGTGTGGCTGCCAGCCTCCTGTATTTTCCGATGCTCATTTTTTCAGGGGCAACCTTACCTTATGAAGTGATGCCGTCTGCATTGCAGAAAATTGCAGATGTTTTGCCTTTAACACAGGGAATTAAGTTGCTGAAAGCAACTTCGTTGGGCCTACCGTTAGAATCAGTCTGGTTTCCAATTGTAATCATGGCGGTGGTCACAGTGGTCTGTGGAGGCATTGCCATACGTTTTTTCAAATGGGAATAGATGCGGAATTTGTATTTAACTTTATACTAATGACAATTTAAATTGCCACCTACCAAAGTACGAGAGTCGTTTGACTCTCGTATAATGTGAAGTTTTATAATGAAGATCAGGTGGTTTCTTTGTTAAAATAGGACAATTTTCAGTCCTATTTCAAATCAGTATCTACATGTTGAGGCATTATAATGAAATTGGTCTGTTGATTCCGGAGCAGGTAGATGAGCTTACAGGGTTACAGATATTACAGTGAAGGGCTGCCGCTAATTGCGGGGAAGATACAGGCATTGAAAAATATGGGCCTGAGTCTGAATTTGATTAAGGAAATATAGACAAAGTATTTGGACAACAAAGGTTAAAAATTATTTTGAACTCCAGGCTATAGAGCAAAAAGAGAAGATAAAATAGAAACTGCAATTTTGTTCTTATGATTTTAGTGGCACAGCGAGGTGAGTATGTGGGAAAGTTGATTGTACTTTCGTTGGATGAATCAGAAAAAATTATATATGACAAAATAATGAAAATCGTAGGAGAATCAGATATTTGTGTGGATAAAACATTATTAAAAGAGCAGGAACCAATGCGAATCGGCGAATTATATATTCAGTCGGAGCAGCATAAAGTTTTGAAACGAGATCAGGAAGTGAGACTGACAAATATTGAGTTCCGAATTCTGTATGTACTGGCTCTTCATCAAGGTAGCATTCTTTCTAAAGAACAAATTTATAACTTCGTCTGGAATGGGGAGTATCTCCGGGACGACAGCAACATCACTTCCCATATCCGCCGCCTTCGAAAGAAAATTGAAGATGACCCTAGCCGGCCTGAGTATATCCAGACTGTACGAGGGGTTGGTTATCGAATGAATATGGTAAAAAAGGAATAGGCAGTGTTCTGAAGCGTAACGCTTGGAATGCTGCCTATTCCTTTTTTAGGAACGAGTAGGGTTTGGTATGGTGTAATATCTGCGGATATATTAATAATAATTAGCAGACTGGAGGAATGCAATATGCAGAACAAAGTATGGGAACAGGTTGGATGTTTTTTGAATAAGCTTCGTTGTGAAAATGTGACGAGGGACACCGCAGTTGAGGTGCCGGGATATAGAGATACACAGCAGGAATTAGAGGAGATGCGTGAAACGTGTGAGGAGATAGTTCGTAGTCTTCCTGAAGATCAGTGGCAAACGCTGTTGGAGTGGATGGCAAAGCTGGAAGATATGAATTCTATGGAGGGGCAGAAGGCATACTGTCAAGGATATGTAGACTGCATCCTTCTATTAAGCGGTCTGGGACTTTTCCGGCAGGAAATATCTCCAGAGGAATTGATTAAACAGATACAGTGACGAAAAGGCTCATTTTTGCAGGAGGATTCCGGTGCAGGGATGAGCCTTGAAAATTACAGGAAAAATGTGATGTAAACACCGCCTGAATACCGCCTTTATCTGTTACTCTGAATCTGAAGGCATTTCACTCTCGGACAGCAACGCTTCTGTGGTGGCAAGGATGACACGGAGTTGCCCTTCATCACAGCGTGTAAGTAGACGCTCAATCTGCTGATATGTAGTATTGGTCAGATTCTCGTTTGGATAGATAACAGTATCTGCTGACAGGTTGAAGTAGCGGATTACTTTTTCGAAGACATCGTAGCTCGGATTGTTCCGGAAGCGCTCAAGGTCTTTGAGATATGGTAAAGAAATATCCAGTATTTCAGCTAATTCTGCTTGTGTAAGTTTCTTATCCATTCGTGCATTTTTCAGCACGATGCCGAACTGTCTTGGATGAATAGCCATGATATCACCTCCTGTAAGTATGTTAGTGCCATACCTTTGAAAAGTAAAAATGGCGATACAAGACTTTTTAAGAATGGTACAACCATACTTATTGGAAGAATGGAGATGTTTTTGATGGATAGAGGAGTGGCTTTACGGTTAAAAAAATTCAGGCAGTATCCGTAGAGAACTGCACCATCAATAGTATGGCAGAGCCATACTTCCACAAAATTATTATCTCACATAGGGAAAAGGCGTGAACGCAGTGTTGTCTGCAGGAACGCCTTTTCCCTATTTTGTATTTTGGGGAGTATGGGACATGGGAAAGGAGTGAGGAAGAAATGGGACCATAGAAATAATAGTCAGATATATGAATACATGAGATAGAGTGCCATTGGAAGAGATTGAACGGTGGAAAATACAGATTGTTATGAAAGGAACATAAGAATGATAGAAACGGATTTATTTGATTTTGCCTATGTGCCGGACTGGTACGGACAATTGAACGAGTTGTCGAAACTGGCTCTGCCGGAGCCATGGCGGTTCAAGAGGCCAATTTATAAGACGAAAAATGAGGATACCCCCATACTGGAGCGATACATACATATTGTTTTCCGAAAGCAGAGCATTGATTTTAATTCAGAAAGGGATGCCAGGAAAGCGGCAGGTTATTTTCATGTGGAAAATGAGTGTGCCTGTTTTCATACAGGATTATACACATCCCGATACAAAGGGATTTATGCCTGCTTTGATCGGAACCATAAAAAGACTTCGATGAAAGATTGGTACTTCAGGGGATTCTGCGATGAACTGTCACCGTTTCTGAAATATGTGCAGCCATTGCCGCAGATGCCCTCCTATTATATGGCGCAGAACGGCGCAGGTTTTCAACCAGGCTGGCCTATCAGGGTCAACGTGGAACACATATTGGGAGACACAGAAAATCTGGAGCGTATTCCAGCGAAAATCCGTAAAGCCAGGAATCTGCCACTTTTATTTGAAACGGCAGTGGAACTTGGCAGGAGAAAGACAGTAGTTGAGCCGGGGCTTATAGTGCCGCAAGGGTATCAGGGAAAGATGCAGTATCTTCTCCCGATATATCTGACGAATGAGAAAAAGCCTGATCTTGCTCTGACACTGACAGTTATGGAAGGATATTATTTGGGTAATACATGCCTGACACTGGAAATGGCTTATTTGAATGCCAGAGTAATATCAAGGCCGATAGCTCCCTGGCTAACAGAACTTGTAAAATAAAAGGAATCAAGATGATTCATATACTCCCTACCCCTGAATGCCGAATAGCAGCCAAGAAAGGAGTGTATGTGATATGCAAAGAAAGAAGGAGGTACAGGCCAATGGACTAGAGAAGAAAAGGAGATCCATTTTATGTCCAAAATGCGGACACAGGCTATTGGATGCATCTGTAAATACAAAAGCACAGTTGGTTACCCCGACAAAGAACTGTAATCCCGATTTCGTGATAAAGTGCAGACATTGCAGTTCAGAAATCGGGGTAATTAAAACTGAATAGAGGAAATCTGATTCGCTCCAAATGTTTACGCAGGGAGCTGACCGAGGCGCTACGGTAATACGGCAAGTTTCATAAGGAATGTATATGGGATAGGGAAACGGATAGCTAAATCGGGACAAGGATCATTCGTTTGTTTGAGCATGATGCACGAGGGGGAGATTTCATTCCTTAGTTATCGGTTAAACCCTCACGATACCATCTGAAAGATGATGGAGACGACATTGAGCCTGGCAAGCGGCACTTTTGTGCTGCTTGTCAGGCTCTTTTTTTCGTTTTAGCGGCAGAGGTGCCGCCTGCCGGGCTCCGAAAGGAGGACGGCAAATTGAAAATCAATTACACATTTGCAAATGGTGAGACCTCTGACGTAGAGGTCAATGAGGAAATCGGAAACTTAATCCTGGATTCCAGACGGGAGGAAAGCAATCAGGATCGGAAGGAGCGGTACCATTGCTATTCCCTGGATGCAGCAGAATATGAAGGCGAGGATTATGCGGACGGCAGTACTCCGGAGACGGAACTTTTTCTGCAGCTTGAAAACCAGCGGATCAAAGAGGCGTTCGAGCAGCTCTCAGAGGTGCAGCGGCGCAGGTTGCTGATGTTGGCCGAAGGGGTATCCCTCCGGGAGATCGCCCGCCGAGAGGGTAAAGACATCAAGTCCATCCGGGAATCCATCGAATGGGCCAGAAAAAAGTTTTTGAAATATTTCTGAGATACCCCCTCAAAACAACCTCCAAATCTCCGTATGTTGAAGGACATCCCGATACCGTCCTTCAGAAAGCAGAGGTGAAGAGATGAAACACACATTACAGATCCGTGTTTCAAAGAAGCCTGTGAACAGCGGAGCAGTCAGTGTGCGGAATGTCTCTGTGCGGGAGCGGTTCATGCGTTTCCTGCTGGGGGACAAGGTCCGGCTGACGGTCATTGTTCCGGGCAGTTCCGTGGAGGAACTCTTGATCCGGGAGGTTGCGGAAGGGGGGCTGGCGCATGAGTAAGATAAAACTTCTTTTGGAAGTGGTATCCGATCTCCGTTCCTTGGCAGACAGCCTGCAGGCGGTGGCAGACGCTGTCGCACAGGGCGGGCAGGAACAGCCGGACCAAACCACGGAGGAAAAGCCGGCTCAGAAACCGGAAAAGAAAACTGTCGCAAAGAAAGAGGAGTTGCCTACAGAGAAGGCAGGGCAGCAGTCAAAACCGTTGACACTGGAACAGGTGCGTGCGGCTCTGGCGGAGAAGTCCCGTGCCGGACACACATCGGAAGTAAAGGCGCTCCTGATCAAGCATGGTGCCGATAAGCTGTCGGACATTGACCCGGCGGAGTACCCGGCGCTCCTTGCGGAAGCGGAGGTGCTGTGATGGGAAAACACGCATTGCTTTCCGCTTCCTCCAGCCACCGGTGGCTGAACTGTCCGCCTTCCGCAAGGCTTTGCGAGAAGTATGAAGATACGGGCAGCGAATATGCCCAGGAAGGGACGGACGCCCACAGCCTGTGTGAATACAAGCTAAAACAGGCGCTTGGCATGGATGCCGCTGACCCCACGGAGAACCTTTCCTTTTATAACGAGGAAATGGAACAGTGCGCCTTGGACTATGCAGCCTATGTGCTGGAACTGGTGGAGGACGCAAAGAAAACCTGCAAAGACCCAGTGGTGCTGATTGAGCAGCGTCTGGACTTTTCCCGTTTCGTCAAAGACGGCTTCGGAACTGGCGACTGCGTCATCATCGCAGACGGTACTCTCGATATTGTGGATTACAAGCATGGGAAAGGCGTGGAGGTATCCGCAGTAGAGAATCCCCAGATGATGCTGTACGCCTTGGGCGCTCTGGAACTGTTTGACGGTATCTATGACATTGATACCGTCCGCATGACCATCTTCCAGCCACGCCGGGATAACGTGAGTGTCTGCATCATGGCAAAAGATGATCTTTTGCAGTGGGCCTATAACGACCTGACCTATAAAGCGAAGCTGGCCTATGAGGGCAGTGGGGAGTTTGCCTGCGGGGACTGGTGCCGGTTCTGCAAGGCAAAGGCGGTCTGCCGGAAGAGGGCAGAGTACAACCTGGAACTGGCGAAATATGATTTTGAAATGCCGGACACATTGGAGGATGCGGAGATCGCAACCATCCTGGACAAGGCGGATGAACTAACTGCCTGGGCTGCGGATGTGAAGGAATACGCGCTCCGGCAGGCACTCAGTGGGACAGAGTATCCTGGCTATAAAGTGGTGGAGGGGCGCTCTAACCGCCGGTACATCAGCGAGGATGCAGTGGCCGATGCCGTTTCCCAGGCAGGATATGATCCCTATGCCAAAAAGGTGCTGGGCCTTACGGAGATGCAGAGGCTCTTAGGTAAAAAGAAGTTTGACGAGCTGCTGGGCGGCCTGATCGAAAAGCCCCAGGGCAAGCCCGTCCTTGTGCCATTGTCCGATAAGCGGCAGCCTATGAATACGGCACAGAATGATTTTAAAGATTGAGGAGGAAATTAGAATGTCAAATAAAGTCAATAACCCTATGAAAGTGATCACTGGTCCGAATACCCGCTGGTCCTATGCCAACGTGTGGGAACCAAAGGCTATTAACGGCGGCACTCCAAAATACAGTGTCAGCCTGATCATCCCCAAGTCGGATACGGTGACCATCAACAAGATCAAAGCCGCTATCGAAGCTGCTTACAAAGAGGGCGAGGCCAAGCTGAAAGGAAACGGCAGGAGTGTCCCGGCGCTTTCTGTTTTAAAGACGCCGCTCCGTGACGGGGATGTGGAACGTCCGGATGATGAAGCCTACGCAAACGCTTATTTTGTCAATGCTAACAGCACCACGGCTCCGGGAATCGTGGATGCAGACCGGCAGCCGATCCTGGAACGTAGCGAAGTTTACAGCGGTGTATATGGCAGGGCGAGTATTAACTTTTATGCGTTCAATTCCAATGGTAATAAAGGGATTGCCTGTGGGCTGAATAACCTGCAGAAGATCCGGGATGGAGAACCGTTAGGCGGAAAGTCCCGCCCGGAGGATGATTTTGCAGAGGAGGATGAGGATTTCCTTTCCTGACAGAAAGATAGCCTTACGACAGGGCGGCGGGGATCTGTCCTGCCGCCCATAAGGCAGTTGAAGGGAGATGAAAAAAATGAGGAACTTGTCCATAGATATTGAAACGTACTCGGATGTGGATCTGTCCAAGTGCGGTGTATATAAATATGCTTCCTCCTCGGCTTTTGAAGTCCTGCTGTTTGGTTATGCCGCAGACGGTGGGGATGTGCGCGTGGTCGATCTTGCCTGCGGGGAACAGATCCCGGAAGAGGTGATTTCAGCATTGGCTGATACCTCTGTGACCAAGTGGGCTTTTAACGCCATGTTTGAGCGGGTGTGCCTGTCAAACTTCCTGGGGGAATGGCTGGAGCCAGAAGGCTGGCACTGCACGATGGTGTGGTCTGCCACGCTGGGGCTTCCTCTCTCTCTGGAAAGTGCTGGAGCGGCTCTGGGTTTGGAGAAACAGAAGCTGACGGAGGGCAAGGATCTGATCCGTTACTTTTGTGTCCCCTGCAAGCCGACAAAAGCAAACGGCGGCAGGATGCGGAACCTGCCGGAGCATGACCGGGAAAAGTGGAGGCGGTTCAAAGCCTATAACCTGCGGGATGTGGAGACGGAAATGCTGATACAAAAACGACTCTCCAATTTTCCGGTACCGGATGCCATCTGGGAAGAATACCATCTCGACCAGGAGATCAATGACCGGGGAATCGGCGTGGATATGGAACTGGTCCGGCAGGCCATCGCCATGGATGCCCGTTCCCGTGAACGGCTGACTGCCGCCATGCGGGAACTGACGGAACTGGAAAACCCCAATTCCGTGCAGCAGATGAAACAATGGCTGGCAGACCATGGGCTGGAAACGGATACCCTGGGGAAAAAAGCGGTGGCGGAACTGATCAAGACAGCGCCTGAGCCGCTGAGGGAGGTCCTCTCGCTTAGGCAGCAGCTCGCCAAGAGTAGCGTGAAGAAATATACGGCGATGGAGAATGCAGTCTGCGCAGACAGCCGGGCGCATGGAATGTTCGTTTTTTACGGAGCGAACCGCACCGGCCGGTTCTCGGGTCGGCTGATCCAGCTGCAAAATCTGTATAAGAATACCATGCCAGATTTGGCACAGGCGCGGGCTTTGGTGCGGAGCGGTAATTATGAAGCACTTTCCATGCTCTATGAAGATATCCCGGATACCCTCTCCCAGTTGATCCGCACAGCATTTGTGCCGCAGGATGGCAGGAAACTCATTGTGGCAGATTTTTCCGCCATCGAAGCGAGAGTGCTGGCTTGGCTGGCCGGAGAGAGATGGGTGTCCGAGGTTTTTGAAAAAGGCAGAGACATTTACTGTGAGACCGCCGCCCGGATGTTCCACTGCAGGGTAGAAAAGCATGGAGAGAACGCAGAGCTGCGTCAAAAGGGGAAACAAGCCACTTTATCCTGCGGGTACGGTGGAAGCGTTGGTGCGCTGAAAGCAATGGGCGCATTGGAGGCAGGAATGACGGAGGAGGAACTGCAGCCCCTGGTGGACAGCTGGAGAGAGGCAGGTATTGAC
>ENA-OOWK01001440-OOWK01001440.1-human-gut-metagenome-genome-assembly--contig:-NODE-1440-length-11481-cov-7.714686_pt1 | contig 11481 bp, 9 predicted proteins | sample MGYA00241405_ERZ501317 | MGnify/ENA primary metagenome ERZ501317 (study PRJEB25962, sample SAMEA1972440) | human gut metagenome | biome: human gut; feature: human-associated habitat; material: faeces... | reverse complement strand
TCCGTGCTGACATGCTCGTTCTTGCCCAGCTTGGCAAGGGCAGTGGTAGACATGCCGGTGGCCAACCGCAGATCTTTCTTTTTCATATTCTTATCAATCAGTAGCTTCCACAATTTATTATAGCAAACAGTCATTTTTTCACCTCTGATTCTTCATATGCACGAACAATTGATGCAGCCAAAAGTTTCGGCGTAAGACATGAAGTTAATCCTTACATATCCATTGGACACGCTCGGAAAAGTACGTCGGATAGACCGATAGGATATCCAAGATGTCCTCTTTATGCGACTTCATAACACCTACGATGCTGTTAGCCTCGATTGCATCATGGCCTATTTTGTCTGCCAGAAGATTTGCAAGGAATCGGTCATTAAAGATTTTCTCGCATACCGAAACTGCGGTTTCTGTTTTGACTCCGTATTTCAATCTTCTTTGTAGGAGGAGCAAATTGGGCAAGGGATTTACTATGTCTTCGTCATTGATCTCAATGATATCAATGATGTTCCCCACAAAGAAACTCAATTCGTAAGAAATGGACTTACTGCAGATATCTTCAAGATCCGCTATCGGCAAGGATGTACACTCATGCATTTCAACAAATGAACAGCCATCAGCCACATTTGGCAAATATCCGCAAAGCAGCCTATTTCTTTCTTGAGTGTATGGGTTTCCAGGAAAAAGGATATGAGTATCTTAACCAGTTGTTCATTCGTATAATTCTGCTGGGTAAGGTGGTTTTCGGCTATCCATTTTTCAATCTGTAACGAAAGGTCAATACCAATCATAGTTCTGGCATAATTCTTAAGCTGAGAATGGTCAAACTCACTTATCTTCAATGCGATGATGTCAAAGATTCTTTCTAACAAGGCTTTTTCATCATCATTGGCCATAAAATATGCCAACGTCTCTTTGCAAATCTCAGATGCTATTGCTTGCCTATCTGTATTTTCGTCGTTTGAAAAAACGAAACACAGATGATTTTCGATAGCTTCCATGGTATGCTTCCGAAAACTAACTAATTCTGCAATATTATTGTTGGTCTTGCTCGGATACCTTTCAAGAAGTGCCGAAGAAAGCTCTGATATAAGTTGATTGAAGCAATCATTTTTACCGTAGTTTTCAATAATAAACTTTGCTACTTCTGAACCAATAAATCCCGCTTGGTAGTCAATAACAATATCTTGAACTAATGACAGAATAGAACTTCCACATGGTTCCGAAGCGCTGCTATCGAACATTTTTGTACAGTCATTCCATCTCAAGTTGCCACCATTGATCCGGTTATTTCTATTGTCAAACAACCGCGGATCTGTAACAATAACACTTCCTTCAGTGTACATTCCAGAGCGTGCAGTTCGTCCCATCAAATTCTGAAAACTGCGGATCTGCATGCTATTTCTCGCAACCATAAAACTGGTCATAAAAAGATACTTTATTGGAATGTTTACTCCTTGTGCAAGGGTAGACGTACAGACAATCAGACGCAGCGCTTTGTTTCTACAGGCATGCTCTACAGCAAGGCGCAGTCCATTAGGCAAGTTAGAATAATGCGGGACAACTCCTAAATAGCAGGCAATCGTATATGGATGCTGTTCCCCATAATAGTCGGACATTAATTGTGCCAGTCGATTCATTTCCTCGCCATCGCTGTTTCCTTTAATCTCAGCGAGGTCGTGCCCCCGATCCCTTAATTCAATAATTCTGTTGATTACGGTCAGCACGGTGCTGGTTCGATTAGCAAAAATGGCGGCTCCACCATTTTTGCATAGCTTATTTGCGTAATATATCGCAATGTCTTTGGCGTCTGTTAGCTCCGGGAAATAGCGTTGCTTTTTCTCGCGGGGACGCTTTTGTAATGCAATAACCTCTATACTGCGGGGAACATAAAAATCTTCTTGTGCTGAATCATTAGAATAATAGTGGATATCTTTTGTTTGCGAGGCAAACCCAATCATTTTGGGTGTTGCCTTGATTTTAGGATCTGACGCTAAAACACCTGCTTCACCCAAGAGCCATTTTTGAATCTGCTCGGCATTAGAAAGTACCGCAGAAAGAAGGATGATTTGTTCTCCCCACGAGATGTGACCCCGGATTTCGGAAATCAACAATTCGTAAATGGCCCCTCGACTTCCGTCATCAAACATGTGACCTTCATCAAATATGTACAGACCAATTTCATCCAGGAAATCAGCTTGGTGATGAATGATATAGCGGAGTTTCTCAGGGGTACAAATCAGTATTTTCGATTTAAGGGACAAGAATAAATCAAGAGAAAAGTCTTCCTCGAGAACATCAGAAAACTGGTTGACTAAAACCTCATCCCCGAATGCCGAAATCATATCATTTGCTATTTCATTGCACAGAGCACGGAGCGGAGCAACTATTATTGCTGTAGTCGCTCTGTCTGAGGCAAAAGACGAACGAATAATCAGCTCAATGCTTTTAGTTTTTCCTACTCCAGTTGGCAACTGTACTATCGCACTCGGCCCCCTTAAAACTCCCTTTTCGCCAATAAGCTGTTGCGCTGGCCACAGCATTCTTGGAGCCTTTGGGCTTTTAAGGTAATCTGACCACAGGGACTGATCTAACTCGGAATACCTGGGTAGAAGGCTCCACGATGACTTGGACAAAGCTACCGTGACAATGGCGCACAATATATCGACATAGTATATTTCCATCGGAGCATCATTTTCATAAATCACTTTTCTATACTCCGATAATAGATTCTGTATTTCCTCCGCCCCTTTTCCGGTGTTGTAATAGGCCAGCAATGAACGGCAGACTTTTTCTCCATAAGGAGTATCTTCACTTATATGAAAGTCTCGATTCAGTAGAAGATACCCAAGTAAGTTACCCATGATTTTTTGAGGAACATTGGTTTCCGGATTTATTCGCGCAAAATACTCGGAGCATAAAACTTTTGCACTTCCGAAGTCATCAGAAAGGAAGTAGGACGCAGCTCCAGACAGCAAAAAATCAACATCATACTCTGCACGATCATTGGCCCCTACAGCCGCATCAAAGTATTGTGAAGCAGCCACTAAATGTGGTGAAAATTCTTCCATGTCAGCTATGTTGTTTTCAATGACACTTTCGGCGTATCGAGAAAGTATGTAAACAACAGGATAGGATAGTTCATTCGAATTTAATGGAAACTTAGGATAATCCTTTTGCGGAATGTCATACTCTACAAGTTTTGCTTTGGCCTTTTGGTATTTGAGCATATAATTTGAAGTATTTGAGAAAATCATTTAATGCACCTCTCGAATACTTGATGTGTCAGGGACATCCAGTATCGCGCGGCTCGAAAACGAACGAGGTCTTGAACTGGTCATCGAGCGTGAGGGCCGCGTCGAACGTCCCGCCGCCGTTTTTGACGAATCCCCGGATCGTGCCGGTTTTGCCTTTGGTCAGCAGTTCCGCGAGCTGCTTGTCGGTCAGCTCCTTGCGGCCCACGGTTCTCCATACGGTCAGGCCGCAATCGGGATTCTGACACTTGGCGAGTTTGGGATAGAACACCACGGGCCTGCCGCAACGCGGGCAGGCTGTGTCACTCTCCGCGCCGTCGATTCTTGCTTCCAGCAGTTCTTTGGCGATTTGCGAGGTGAAGACCTCGATACCGCGATGGAACGTCGGGGCGTCCATCTCCCCGGTGGCGATCTTCGAGAGGGCCAGTTCCCAGCCGCCCGTCATGGCGACATCGGCAATCTTCTTGTCCCTGACCACGGCATACACGGCCAGTCCCTTGTCCGTGGGTACAAGCGACTTTTTCTCTCGCCTGACATACTCGCGAGCAAAGAGCGTTTCGATGATGGCGGCACGGGTGGCGGGCGTGCCGATGCCGGCATCTTTCATCGCCTCGCGTTCGGCCTCGTCGGACAGTTCGCGTCCGGCGGTTTCCATCGCCGCCAGCAGGCTCGATTCCGTGTGAAGGGGGCGCGGCCGGGTCTGTTTCTGTTCCGTGCCGCATCCTTTGACGGGCAGCTCGTCGCCTTGCACGATGTCGGGAAGGAGGGTCATGTCCTCCTCTTTCTCTTCGACAGGTTCATTCAGGACGGCCCGCCAGCCCGTCTCGACCATGATACTGCCGCGGGCCGTGAAATCATGTCCCGCGCTTTGCAGGGTAAGGAAAGTGTTTTCTTTCACGCAGGCCCCGGAAAAGGTTTCGAGCATCCGCCCCGCGACCATCTCATAGACGATGCGGTGGTCGGCATCCAGTTCGGAGGGGAGGTTCTCGGTGGGAAGCAGCGCGTGGTGGTCGGCGATCTTTTCGTTGTCCACGCTTCGGCGGGAGAGAGATGCGGTATCCATCCTGCCCGCGTATTCCGCGAAACGGGGATAGCGTGTCATGTTCCCGATGAGTGCCGGAATCTCCTCGGCCACATCTTCCGATATATAGCGTGAGCCGGTACGGGGATAAGTGATGAACTTCTTCTCGTAAAGCGACTGGGCGATGTCGAGCGTTTTTTCTGCCGAAAAACCATACCGGCTGTTGGCCTCTTTTTGGAGTGTCGTCAGGTCGTACAAGAGAGGCGGCTGTTCCCTGGCCTCCTTGCGCTCCACGTTCACGACGCGTACCGTTCGGACGCCGATAACCTCGGCGCGGGCTGCTTCCGCCTTCTCCCTGCCGTCGAATTTCTCCGTGGAGAGGACGGTGAACTCCGTGCCCTCCTTTGCCGTGGAGAGCTTCAGCCGGAAATAGGTGGCGGGCTTGAACGCCTTGTTCTCCAGGTAACGGGAGCAGATGATCGCCAGCGTGGGGGTCTGCACCCGTCCGAGCGACCAGACGCCCCGCCCGGCAGCCACGGCAAGCGCTTGCGAGGCGTTGATACCGACGATCCAGTCGGCTTCGCTGCGGGCTTTGGCCGAGAGGTAAAGGTTGTCGTATTCGTTGCCGGGGCGGAGGTGTTGTAACCCCTCGCGGATGGCCCGGTCGGTCAGGCTGCTGATCCATAACCGCACGAAAGGGGTGCGGCATTCCAGGTAAGAGTAGATGTAGCGGAAGATCAGCTCCCCTTCACGCCCCGCGTCGGTCGCGACGATGATGCGCTCGGCCATGCCGAACAATTCCCGGAGAATACCGAGCTGCTTCACGACACCCGGGTCGGCCTTATACTCTTTACCCTCCCGAACCTGCCGGGGCAGGAGGATGAACGATGATGGCAGGATAGGCAGGTTTTCCCGGCGGAAACCCGCGATGCCGTACTGTTGGGGCATTGCCAGCCCGACCAGGTGGCCGAAGGCCCAGGTTACGGCGTAGCCGTTTCCCTCGATAAAACCGTCTTTACGGTTCGTGGCTCCCACGATGGCGGCGATCTCACGCGCCACCGAGGGCTTTTCTGCGATAATTACTTGCATGATGATTCGGATTTTTCAGTGGTTGTTTTCTTGTAGTTCTTCTTCTTTCTCTTTTTCCGGACGGGCGATCAGCCGGCGGTCGTAATAGACATGGTTGCCGTTCCCGTCGTAATACTGCCGTCCGTCGTCCGCCTCCTCCGGGGGGCTGCGTTTACCCGGCCGGAGGTACAAGGCGGCCAGCGCCGCGATCAGGAGCGGCATGGCTCCGGCCTGCATGTAGAACCATTTCATACGTTATACCTTGACACCTTTGGAGTTGCTCTTTTTGCTGCTGCGGTAATTTTTCTTCTGCGTCGGGGTGGCTTCCTGCTGTCCCTGCTTGAGCGGCTCTTTCACACCTTTGACCGCTTCGACGGTCTTGCCCTCGGAATTGACGGCGACCTGGGTACGGCTTTCAACGGCGGTTTTGCCCTCCGCTCCCTGCCGTTTCGCACGGTCGGGATTCCAGCGGAAGAAGTCCATCTTGTTACGCTCGAAGTTGGGCTTGACCCAGGCGTTGAACGGCTCACCCTGCCCGTCCTTGACCATGCCCTTGATGTAGAAAGCCTTGACATCCGCCCGCTTGGAGGGATCATTCACCGCTTCCGTCCACTGGTCATAAGCCTCTTTGGGCACGGAGGCTTTGAGGATTGTCCGGTGAATCGTGAGCGTGGGCTGTCGTTCGGAGGCCGTAGTTTCCTGCCGTCCGTTTTTCTCGGCGGCCTTCTGACGGTAAATCTCCTTGTTCTCCTGGGCGTAGCGGTTGCGATCCAAACCGTCGTAGGTAAAGGAATAGTTACGTTCGGCCGCGTCGATTTGGATATAGGCATCCCGCTTATAACCCGCGCGGGTGGTATATCCTTCGAGCAACACCTTGCCGCCGCCGTAGAAATCCATCTGCTTGCCTTCCGAGAGGTCGGCCTCCTTGATGCGGGCACGTTTTTCGAGTAACGAAACGGGCATGGGTTCCAGCGTGTTCGTCCATTTGTCTATCGACACGTAGCAGGGCGTGAGCTTGCCCGGCTCCAGCTCCAGGTCGATCACTTTCCCGGCGTGGCGGGTGTTCATCAGGTTCGTTTTCGCCTCCTCGTCGAGCAGCACCCCGTGGAAGGGGGCGTCGAGGTCGGGCCGTTCCTGCCAGTAATGCGGCACGACGCGCAGCGAGCCGTCCGCCTGCTCTTCGAGCGACACGCGCCCTTTGGTGGAAACACGCATCCCGTTCTCCAGTTCGGGGTTCATCTCCACCAGCCCGTTGGATTTATGTCCGTAAGACATGGCTTTCAGGTGCGGCTCGATGTCCTCCATGCGGATACCTTTCTTCTCCATATCCGCCAGGTCTATCTTCGTGACGTCCAGCGGCTCGAACTGCCGCTGCTCCTGCGTCTGAAGCCGTTCGGAGGGGTCGATACGGTAATTTTCCAGAATCTCCGGGTCGAAGTCGATGCGGATAAGTTTGTTCAGGGCATTCTCCGTCATGACGAAGATACCCGTGTGGACGGGGTTCTGGGCCTGTTCCATGAACTTTTTGAAGAAGGCTTCGAGGGCTGAATCCTGCGTGTTCACGTTCAGCAGGCTCGCCACATTCTGATCCGTGGGGTCGGCGGTCTGGATATTGCCGTCCCGATCCACGCCGGTAACGGCTTGCAGTCGTCCGTCGTCGGCATTCTGAACGAGCATGACTTGTTTAGCGTCGTTCTTTACGTTTTCGTCCATAATTACGAGTGTTTTTAGTTAGCACCAATAGCGATGCGGGAACGAAAGTAAGGGGAACCGGCTGAACGTAAAAGAGTTGGAAAGGCTATGGAAGCATCGGGCACAGAAGTGGCCGCTTGTGGCGCAGGGCAGAGGAAATCGGAGAAACGGAGTGCCGGGAAGGACGGATTTGGCAGAGGGTATTTTCGTGGCTCCTCACCTTATTGTCAGGTAGTCGGGATCTATTGTTAAATGTCAATAAAGCGCATGGATAACCCGTGTTTTTTTATAAATTTGCGAAAACGGGTTTCAATATCCGACAAAACGTGAGGCATGGAAATATATACCCCAAAAAACAAGATCAAACTTTCTCCGGTGATAAGAAACGGGAGAGAATTTGTCGAAGTGACTTTCGGTAATGACAATGACATCCGCTTGTCGCTGTCGAAGGAAGAAAACGTACTGCTTGTCGGCGGCAGGGCTTATCTGCCGGCAGAAGATTTCGTGCTTGCCGAGTTCTTCGACCGCTATGTGAAAATGGCGTTTATAGACTATTCTGCCATCAAGGAAACCGCCCCCCGTAAAGAGGAAGACAAACGGCCGCCACTGCCGGAAGGCTATCTGGAAAAACTTCAGCAAGTGCGTTACAGTGACCATACCGTAAGGGTATATACCTCCTATTTCCGCGATTTCCAACAGCATTTCGAGGGGCGTAAGATTGAAACGGTTACCCCCGGCGAGATAAACGACTACCTGCTGTATCTCATCCACGAGAAAAACATATCCTCCTGCCAGCAAAACCAGCGTATCAACGCCATCAAGTTCTATTACGAGAAAGTTCTCGGTCAGGAACGGCGGTGTTACAAGGTGAACCGTGCCAAACGGGAGAAGACGCTGCCCGACGTGTTGAGCAAGGAGGAAATAAAGAAGATACTCGACGCGACGGTGACAGACCTGCGCTTCTTCTGCATGTTCTCCATACTCTATTCCGCAGGATTGCGCATCAGCGAACTGCTGGAACTGAAACCCGGCGACATCAACGAATCCCGCTCCCTGATACGGGTGCGGCAGGGTAAAGGAAAAAAAGACCGCTACACCCTGCTATCAAAACCGTTGATGAAAAAGCTGACGGAATATAACAGACTATACAAACCGAAAGTGTGGCTTTTTGAACACAGACCGGGCGAACCTTTCACCGAGAGTATCGTGTCGAAACGGCTGAAGGCAGCGGCCCGGGAAGCGGGAATCACGAAACGGATTTATCCGCACCTGCTGCGCCATTCGTTCGCCACCCACTTGCTGGAGCAAGGAACCGACATCAAGATTGTGAAAGAGCTTATGGGACATAACAACATCAAGACAACGGAAAGGTATGTCCACATAGCCGACACTTTCAAAAGCAATATCAAAAGCCCGTTGGACGATCTGTTGATGGAGGAAGACGAGGTCTGATACTTAAAGAAAATAACAGCCAAATCGGCTGATAGTATAACGTTATCAATCAAAATTAAATTATAATACTATGTACGAAAATTTAAGTGAGAAACGGAAACAAGAGTTGGACACATTGAGAGAATGGGCAGTTTGCGCTGGAGATGATTACTATTTTTCAATGGATCAATCCGACTTTGAAAAGAGTATGAAAGATTGCGAAAATGAAGAATTTTTTAAGGCATACTCACGCCAGCGAAAAATTGGAATGGAAGAATTTGCCAATGAAATATCAAGGCAAATAACATCAATTCACAATTCAGAAGAATTACATTATTTACTGGAGAGCTATAACTACGATGATGGCAATTGGACTATTATGCAGTGTATAAGCCATCCATGCTGTGATATACATACTGCACGAATGGTATATTGGCTATTAAGTCCAGATTACTACTATGATAGTTATACAGACCTTGAACACGTTCCCGATTCTGACATAAATGAAGGAACCCCCAAAGTGCTGAAATTCATTGAAGAAAAGGTCCTATCAAAAGGGTTCGTACATAGTTTAACATCTGAATATGAAGATGAAGAAGTGCCAAGCTCGAATGAATATACTGGTAGGATACCAGATTCCTTATTCGCAGGCAAAGATTGATAACACGCACCTCAATCGCCACAAATGGCGATTAGCTGCCGAACATTAGTTGCGGTCAAAAACGAAATAAAAATGAATGTAATATCAGAAAAAGAATATTCGTTTTCAAATGCGCTTTTTTGGAACGTAATGTTACATCATCATATTCGAGCCTTTGATGAAGAAAGGGATGCGAATTTTGATGAAGTATGGGATGAAGAACTTGTACCAACATTGTTGGATGAAAAGAAGTACAAGAAATATTGGTGTTGGCTATCTCAAATTGATTTGAAAACATCCGAAAATCAAGGTGAAATAGAAAATCCAAGAACTCTAACACTTCCTATCGGCAGCGATATTGTATTGACAATAGAATTTCATCCTTGCTGTACATATTATTCTTTGAATGACACTTTAATCGGGGAAGTTAGTGGCAACTTTCACTTGAAGTATCTCACATATTCGGAATTAATGAGGATTACAAAAGAGAAATATGGAGATGTACTGTTCCATTTACTCTTACCTTTGTCTGCAATCAGGGAACAAGAAAAAGACATAGCACTTAATGCAATAATCCAACGATTGCAACAAATTCCCTTATTCAAGGAACATTCCGCATATATAGGTAAATGTATCTTGAATGGATTATTAATATCCAACTCTGACATACAAGAAATTCCCAAGATAGGAACGATATGTACAAGCAATCATTCATATAGAAATGCTTTGGTATATGATGATGAAAGGCAGGAAATAAAGGAGCTAAATATCCTTTTATCGAGATTATAAATATGCAACTAACAAGCGGATTAATCTCCTATAAAGGTCGATTATCCACAGAACATTAGCCACTAAAAACAATAAGACAGATGACACATAACGAAGCCATAGAGTTATTGTTGAAGGAGTATGCTTCTTCTGACAGGGAGCGGCTTACAGAGCTATTCATACAAACTTTGCCAATAGGTAGGATTCATTTCGGGCTTCAAGTTTTGTCAAAAATGAAAACGTACTATGTTCATTCCTATTCTCAAATTGATACACCTGAAACTGGAGATTGGGTAAAAGATCATAAATTAATTGTGAAAGAATACAGAAAGCCGTTTCAGGAACGGAAATATGTTTCCTTTGAAAATATGACAGATGAACAACAAAGGGAGATTATTGAAAATCCCACATACTGTTGTGGGATTTGTGCATCCTTCTATGATAAGAATATAGAGAAATGCCCGTATAATCCTTTATATGGGGTAGTTGGTGGAACAGATATTTTTCACATGGTGCAATGTTTACAGCAAGAGAATAGTGAATGTGTGAATTTTAGACATTCTCTCAAACTACAAAAAGAAGGGCTGAGTATTCTTAAAGAAATATTTGATACTATAACATCTGTACAAGAATCTGACGGTATTCGTTATGTATTCAAATTGTTGAAGAAAAAAGAATTTTTCAAGCATTGGAAGAAGGAAGAAAAACGTATAGGTGTTAAATTTTATGCAGATTTGGCTTTAACACATGTGTTGGAAATAATGGGATATCTAAGTATTCTCCACACTGAAAAATATAGAGGCTCCTTTTATGAGTTTAATGAAGGAAGTACGCCAAAAAGCAGTCGAAGCTCTGATTGGAATTACCCAGTGGATTTTTGGAGAGGCAAAAATGGCATTGATCAGATAGCTTTTCAGTATTGGTTTGGAGAGTATAAAGAACTTGAAAAATTCTGGAAAAATTAAAGTGGCTAACAAACAGCAGACCGACTGAATAAGCGGAACGCTGCCAAACATTATCTGCCCATAAAAAGAATGAATATGAAAATAGAATTAGAAAATTGTCAAAAAAGTCTTACTCTCAAAGATTTTGAAGAAATTGAGAGTAAATTGGGGTATGCCTTGCCGGAAAGACTGAAAGAGTTCTATTTGCAATATAATGGAGGAGAACCTAAACAGCAAACCATCTCCATAAACAAATATTACGAAGTGGAAATTAGAATTTTCCAACCGTTCAAATATAATAAGAGTTTTAAAAATGCTCTTTTTCATACTGTTGAAGGAGAAACCTTGGAGCATCGTAGTTCTAATTCGATTTCTGACAATATTCTGCTATTTGCCAGTGGACATAACAATTTGAGAAATATTGGTGTAATTGCAATCAATATAAAAAACAGAGCTGTATATTTTTATAAAATTATTGGTTTTGTAAAAAATAGCGATGCATTTATTTTTGATGAACCTCAATTGATAGCGGATTCAATAGATGATTTTTTCAATAATCTCGTTGCTTTCCCAAAAATCGAAGAGGAACAACAAACGGAGATTATAGAAATAGAAGGTGTAATGCCTGAACTTTCGGACTGTTCGGCTTCGCTAACAAAAGAAGATATA
>ENA-OOWK01001425-OOWK01001425.1-human-gut-metagenome-genome-assembly--contig:-NODE-1425-length-11562-cov-3.553837_pt1 | contig 11562 bp, 9 predicted proteins | sample MGYA00241405_ERZ501317 | MGnify/ENA primary metagenome ERZ501317 (study PRJEB25962, sample SAMEA1972440) | human gut metagenome | biome: human gut; feature: human-associated habitat; material: faeces... | reverse complement strand
GCCAGCCGATGATAACGTGATGCCGCAGACGAAGGAAGCGATCAATCATGCGATGGCAGCAGGTGTACCTATTGTATTTGCAATCAATAAGGTAGATAAGCCGACTGCTAATCCGGACAAGATTAAAGAAGAACTGGCTGCAATGAACTATCTCGTGGAAGAATGGGGTGGTAAATACCAGTCACAAGATATCTCTGCCAAGAAAGGTATGGGTGTGGAAGATTTGATGGAAAAAGTATTGCTGGAAGCTGAAATGCTTGATTTGAAGGCAAATCCGAACCGTAATGCGACAGGGTCCATCATTGAATCTTCATTGGATAAGGGACGTGGTTATGTAGCTACGGTGCTGGTATCGAATGGTACTTTGAAAGTAGGAGATATTGTATTGGCAGGAACCAGCTACGGACGTGTGAAAGCCATGTTCAACGAACGTAATCAGCGCGTGAAAGAAGCGGGACCAGCCGAACCGGCATTGATTCTGGGACTGAACGGTGCTCCTGCTGCAGGTGATACGTTCCATGTAGTTGAAAGTGATCAGGAAGCCCGTGAAATCACGAATAAACGTGAACAGCTGGCTCGTGAACAAGGCTTGCGTACACAGAAGATCCTGACTTTGGACGAACTTGGCCGTCGTATTGCTTTGGGTAACTTCCAGGAATTGAACATCATCGTCAAAGGTGACGTGGACGGTTCTGTAGAAGCATTGAGCGACTCGTTGATCAAGTTGTCTACTGAACAGATCCAGGTAAATGTGATCCATAAAGGCGTGGGTGCTATCTCCGAATCGGATGTATCACTGGCTGCTGCTTCGGATGCGATTATCGTCGGATTCCAGGTACGTCCTTCGGGTGCTGCCGCTAAGATGGCGGAACAGGAAGGTGTCGATATCCGTAAGTACTCCGTCATCTACGATGCAATCGAGGAGGTGAAGGCCGCTATGGAAGGTATGTTAGCTCCGGAACTGAAAGAACAGATTACGGCTACGATCGAAATCCGCGAAGTGTTCAATATCACGAAAGTGGGACTTGTGGCTGGTGCGGTAGTGAAGACCGGAAAGGTGAAACGAAGCGACAAGGCTCGTCTGATCCGCGATGGTATCGTTATCTTCACCGGAAACATCAATGCACTGAAACGCTTCAAGGACGACGTGAAGGAAGTAGGTACAAACTTCGAGTGCGGTATCAGTCTGGTGAACTGCAACGACATGAAGGTAGGCGATATGATCGAGACATTCGAAGAAATAGAAGTGAAACAGACGTTATAAATTGTACTGAATCGAGAATATACGGAGGCACAGAGTGGATTTACAACTCCGTGCCTCCTTTTTCTTTTAAAAAGAGATAATGACAACGATTGATATAATTATCCTTATTATAATAGGTGCCGGTGTGGTGGCGGGCTTTATGAAAGGCTTTATCCGTCAGCTGGCTTCTATTCTGGGATTGGTCGTCGGTTTGCTGGCAGCAAAGGCTTTGTATGCAACGTTGGCGGAGAAGCTTTGTCCGGCTGTGACAGACTCGATGACGGTTGCACAGGTATTGGCTTTTATTGTCATCTGGATCGCTGTTCCGCTGATATTCACGTTAGTGGCGTCCTTGCTGACGAAAGCGATGGAAGCTATTTCACTGGGGTGGCTGAACCGTTGGCTGGGGAGTGGATTGGGAGCACTCAAATTTCTGTTGTTAACGAGCCTTGTGATCTGTGTGATAGAGTTTATCGATAGCGATAATAAGTTAATTAGTGCAACAAAAAAGAGCGAATCATTGTTATATTATCCTATGGAAACGTTTGCGGGAATCTTTTTCCCTGCTGCTAAGAATATAACGCAACAATATATATTAGATAATAAAGATGCAACAAGAAGAACCCAATAAATATGTAAAGGAACTGACGCAGGAGAAGTATAAATATGGCTTCACCACGGAAGTACACACCGATGTTATTGAGCGTGGACTCAACGAAGATGTAGTTCGTCTGATTTCATCGAAAAAAGATGAACCCGAATGGCTGCTGGAGTTCCGACTGAAAGCGTATCGCCATTGGCTGACGCTGGAAATGCCGACTTGGGCACATCTCCGTATTCCGGAGATTGATTATCAGGCAATTTCGTACTATGCCGATCCGACGAAGAAGAAAGAAGGACCGAAGAGTATGGATGAAGTAGATCCGGAACTGATAAAGACATTCAATAAACTGGGGATTCCTTTGGAAGAACAGATGGCATTGAGCGGAATGGCTGTGGATGCAGTGATGGACTCGGTATCTGTAAAGACTACTTTCAAAGAGACACTGATGGAGAAAGGCATTATATTCTGCTCTTTTAGTGAAGCGGTACGGGAACATCCGGACCTTGTGAAGAAGTATATGGGCTCGGTAGTAGGCTATCGGGATAACTTCTTTGCTGCTTTGAACTCGGCCGTGTTCTCTGACGGTTCTTTCGTTTACATACCGAAGGGAGTACGCTGCCCGATGGAGCTTTCTACCTATTTCCGTATCAATGCCCGTAATACGGGACAGTTTGAACGTACGCTGATTGTGGCGGACGACGATTCGTATGTATCTTATCTGGAGGGATGTACCGCACCGATGCGTGATGAAAATCAGTTGCATGCGGCTATCGTGGAGATTGTGGTACATGATCGTGCAGAAGTGAAATACAGTACGGTTCAGAACTGGTATCCGGGTGATGCCGAAGGTAAAGGTGGAGTCTACAACTTTGTGACGAAACGCGGCAACTGCAAAGGGGTGGACAGCAAACTGTCCTGGACACAGGTGGAAACCGGTTCGGCTATCACGTGGAAGTACCCTTCCTGCATATTGACAGGCGATAATTCGACGGCTGAGTTTTATTCTGTAGCTGTGACAAATAATTATCAGCAGGCAGATACCGGAACAAAAATGATTCATCTGGGAAAGAATACCCGCAGCACGATTGTCAGCAAAGGTATCTCTGCCGGACATAGCGAGAACTCTTATCGCGGACTGGTACGTGTAGCTGAAAAAGCCGATAATGCACGAAATTACAGCCAGTGTGACTCTTTGCTGCTGGGCGACAAATGTGGTGCGCATACTTTCCCGTATATGGATATCCATAATGAGACGGCTGTGGTGGAGCATGAGGCGACTACCAGCAAGATCAGCGAAGATCAGATATTCTATTGCAATCAGCGGGGTATCCCGACGGAGGATGCTATCGGGCTGATTGTTAACGGATATGCGAAAGAAGTATTAAATAAACTTCCGATGGAGTTTGCAGTGGAAGCACAGAAGTTGCTTACTATTTCGTTGGAAGGAAGCGTGGGATAAAAAATAAATAAGCTTATGTTAGAGATAAAAGACCTGCATGCCAGCATTAATGGCAAAGAGATATTGAAAGGTATTAACCTGACGGTGAAACCGGGCGAAGTACATGCGATAATGGGGCCGAACGGTTCCGGAAAGAGTACGCTTTCTTCTGTTCTGGTGGGAAATCCTGCTTTTGAGGTGACAAAAGGTTCGGTCACTTTCTATGGCAAGAATCTGCTGGAGTTGAGTCCGGAAGACCGTAGTCATGAAGGTATTTTCCTTAGTTTCCAGTATCCGGTAGAAATCCCCGGAGTAAGCATGGTGAACTTCATGAGGGCGGCTGTCAATGAACAGCGCAAGTATAAAGGTCTGCCTGCGTTGACTGCCAGCGAATTTCTGAAACTGATGCGTGAGAAGCGTGCCGTAGTCGAACTGGACAATAAACTTGCCAATCGTTCGGTGAATGAAGGTTTCTCCGGTGGTGAGAAGAAGCGTAACGAGATCTTCCAGATGGCAATGCTGGAGCCGCGTCTGAGCATTCTTGACGAGACAGACTCCGGTCTGGATATTGATGCCCTTCGTATTGTAGCGGAAGGCGTGAATAAGCTCAAGACTCCCGAAACAAGTACGATCGTCATCACTCACTATCAGCGTCTGCTCGATTATATCAAACCGGATATAGTGCACGTACTCTATAAAGGTCGTATTGTGAAAACTGCCGGGCCGGAACTAGCCTTGGAACTGGAAGAAAAGGGATACGATTGGATTAAGAAAGAAGTAGGAGAATAACGATGAATGTAGAACAACAATACATAGATCTCTTCTCTCAGACGGAAGCCATGATCTGCAAGCATAGTGCGGAAGTGCTGAATGCACCCCGTGCGGCTGCTTTTGCTGATTTTGAGCGTCTCGGATTCCCGACCCGTAAGATGGAGAAGTATAAATACACGGATATAAGTAAGTATTTCGAGCCTGATTACGGCCTGAACCTTAACCGTCTTCAGATTCCGGTCAATCCGTACGAAGTGTTTAAGTGCGATGTCCCGAATATGAGCACAGCCTTGTATTTTGTGGTAAACGACGCATTTTATAATAAAGCGCTTCCTAAAACTCATTTGCCGGAAGGCGTCATCTTCGGCAGCCTCAAAGAAGTCGCTGCGGAACATCCCGAACTGGTGAAGAAGTACTACGGTAAGCTGGCTGATACCTCCAAGGATGGCATAACAGCTTTTAATACAGCTTTTGCACAGGATGGAGTCATCTTCTATGTTCCGAAGAACGTAATCGTAGAGAAGCCTATCCAACTGGTGAATATCCTTCGTGCAGATGTCAACTTCATGGTGAACCGTCGCGTGCTGATCATCCTGGAAGATGGAGCGCAGGCACGCCTGTTGATCTGTGATCATGCGATGGATAATGTGAACTTCCTTGCAACACAGGTGATCGAAGTATTTGCCGGAGAGAATGCGGTATTCGATATGTATGAGCTTGAAGAAACACATACAAGTACGGTTCGTATCAGTAACCTGTACGTGAAGCAGGAAGCAAACAGCAATGTTTTGCTGAATGGCATGACGCTGCACAACGGAACTACCCGTAATACAACAGAAGTTCTGCTAGCCGGCGAAGGGGCTGAGATTAATCTTTGCGGTATGGCAATCGCTGATAAAAACCAGCATGTGGATAATAATACCTCCATTGATCATGCAGTACCGAATTGTACCAGTAATGAATTATTCAAGTACGTGCTTGATGACCAGTCGACCGGTGCTTTTGCCGGACTGGTATTGGTACGTCCTGATGCCCAGCATACAAATTCTCAACAGACCAACCGCAACCTTTGTGCCACACGCGATGCGCGTATGTACACGCAGCCGCAGCTTGAAATCTATGCGGACGATGTGAAATGCTCTCACGGAGCAACTGTGGGCCAGTTGGACGAGAATGCTTTGTTCTATATGCGTGCACGCGGAATAGCGGAGAAAGAAGCACGCTTGCTTCTGATGTTTGCATTCGTCAATGAAGTCATCGATACGATTCGTCTGGATGCATTGAAAGACCGTCTGCACCTGTTGGTAGAAAAACGCTTCCGTGGCGAATTGAACAAGTGCCAGGGATGTGCAATATGTAAATGATGAATAAGTAAAATGGATATTCAAAAGATACGTGAAGACTTTCCGATATTGAGCCGTACGGTGTATGGTAAACCATTGGTTTATTTCGATAACGGTGCGACGACTCAGAAACCTCGTCTGGTGGTGGATGCGCTGGTAGATGAGTATTACTCTGTGAATGCGAATGTGCATCGCGGAGTACATTACCTTTCCCAGCAGGCAACGGAACTGCATGAAGCTTCCCGCGAAACGGTACGGCAGTTTATCAATGCCGGCAGCACGAATGAGGTCGTCTTTACACGGGGTACGACGGAAAGTATCAATTTGCTTGTTTCCAGCTTTGGAGATGAGTTTATGCAGGAAGGCGATGAGGTGATCCTTTCAGTGATGGAGCATCACAGTAATATCGTTCCCTGGCAACTTCTGGCTGCCCGCAAAGGAATTGCCATCAAGGTCATTCCGATGAATGACAAGGGCGAACTGTTGCTGGATGAATATGAAAAGTTATTCACCGAGCGTACAAAGATAGTCAGTGTAGTTCAGGTGTCGAACGTATTGGGAACCGTAAATCCTGTCAAGGAAATGATTGCGACGGCTCATGCGCATGGAGTACCTTTTCTAGTGGATGCTGCACAGTCTATCCCCCATATGAAGGTGGATGTGCAAGACTTGGATGCCGATTTTCTGGTGTTCTCCGCACATAAGGTTTATGGGCCGACAGGCGTCGGTGTGCTTTATGGAAAGGAAGAATGGCTGGATCGTATGCCCCCTTATCAAGGAGGAGGAGAAATGATTCAGCACGTCTCTTTTGAAAAGACTACCTTCAACGAACTGCCTTTCAAGTTTGAAGCCGGTACGCCGGACTACATCGGTACTACCGGACTGGCAAAAGCCCTTGACTATGTTAATGGTATCGGACTCGATCCAATCGCCGCTCATGAACACGAGCTGACGACGTATGCGCTGAAGCGATTGAAGGAAATACCCAATATGCGTATTTTCGGTGAGGCGGCAGATCGGGGAGCGGTGATTTCATTTCTGGTGGGAGATATTCACCATTTCGATTTGGGAACATTGTTAGACCGTTTAGGTATCGCTGTCCGCACGGGGCACCATTGTGCGCAACCGTTGATGCAGCGGCTCGGAATCGAAGGTACGGTACGTGCATCATTTGCCATGTACAATACACGATCGGAAGTGGACGCATTAGTGGCTGGGATCGAACGCGTCAGCCAGATGTTCTAAAGATATTAATCGCTATTCCTGCAAGAATAGCGATTTTTTTTATTCTTTAACTAAAAAAATCTCTTTGAAGTGCAGTGATTTGAAGTTTCCTGCGTCTAATAAGAAAGAATAAAAATCATTTTAGGTATATTAAGTTGGTCGTGAGACCGCGCTTTCTATAAATTCTCTCTCTCTTTAACTCTAATTGGCGGCTATATCGCATATTCTTGCGGTATAGCCGCAATTTTTTTAGGGTGACATTGCAACCTTTTGGGGGTATCCTGCGTCTAATAGGATAGTAAACAACTAAAAAAGAAGAAAAAGATCATGTTAGTGACTACAACTCCCATCATTGAGGGAAAACGAATAGTAAAGTACTACGGAATTGTTTCCGGAGAGACAATCATTGGTGCCAATGTATTCCGTGACTTGTTTGCAAGTATTCGGGATATTGTAGGAGGTCGTTCCGGTGCATATGAAGAAGTACTACGTATGGCAAAAGATACAGCTTTGCAGGAGATGCAGGCACAGGCAGCAAAGTTAGGAGCCAATGCAGTGATCGGTGTCGATCTGGATTATGAAACAGTAGGAGGCAGCGGTAGTATGCTGATGGTAACTGCCAACGGAACTGCTGTAACGATTGAAGATTAGTTGATTGTTTTATTGTATGAGAAAGGGGATTCACCACGAACGGTGTTTCCCCTTTTGTTCTTAATGTTTGTGCCATGCCTTTGGCACAGTTGTGCCACTGCGTTGGCACTGCTATGCCAAGCCCTTGGCACAAGCGTGCCAAAGGCTTGGCATGAGTAAGGCAGTAGGAAGTTATCTGCCGTAAGCTCAATCACGCGGCTAAAGGCTTGATTAGTGGTGAAAGCATCTATGCCCACTTTCATCAGATAATCACTGGAATAAGTCTTTTCGTTGGCAGCCAGGCTGGATTTACTATTCGGCATCAGATTGATTTCTTTTACCTTATACATTTTCTTGGCATCCAATCCCTGTAGTTTAACAGGCAATAGTTAGTTTGCGGGCATAAAAAAAGGCTATCTATCCCAGACAGCCAATCTTTTGTTAACCTTAAATCTAATACTATGAAAAACACACTACAAAGATAGGGACTTTTCGGCTATCTCCAAATTTTCGGGGCAAAGTGAGGCGCTTTATAACATGGTTTAATAGAAATAACGGGTTTGTTAACGATTAACGTAATAAGACTAAAAATTAACTAACGAGCTATTGGCCTGATGCTCTTTTGCAGGATTCTCAAAAGACTTTTTTACTTGTTTTACCTTCGTTTCATTGAGAGTTATCGCATCAATCGGCAAGTTGGATTTTTTTTCTCTTTTGCTTGCTTTTTTCGTTTGATTTCCATACTTTTAGCCTCCATAAAACCCTTTAATAATTAATTCTATGGATAGCATTCTTTTCTGGCTGGTTCCGGTCGCTTCAGTGTTAGCCCTCTGTTTTGCTTATTACTTCCATAAGCAGATGATGAAAGAGAGTGAAGGTACTCCCCAAATGATAAAAATAGCCGCTGCGGTACGCAAGGGAGCTATGTCTTATCTGAAACAACAGTACAAGATTGTAGGTTGTGTTTTCCTTGGGCTGGTTATTTTGTTTTCAATTATGGCTTATGGCTTTCATGTTCAGAATGTGTGGGTTCCCATAGCTTTCCTGACGGGTGGTTTCTTCTCCGGTCTTTCCGGTTTCCTGGGTATGAAGACGGCAACCTATGCTTCGGCACGTACGGCGAATGCGGCACGCAATTCATTGAACTCCGGACTGAGAATCGCTTTCCGCAGTGGTGCGGTAATGGGACTCGTTGTAGTCGGACTGGGGTTGCTCGATATATCTTTCTGGTATCTGTTGCTGAACGCGGTGATTCCCGCCGACGCACTGACACCGACTCATAAACTTTGCGTAATCACTACCACGATGCTGACGTTCGGTATGGGAGCTTCCACACAGGCGCTCTTTGCCCGTGTAGGTGGCGGTATATATACAAAAGCTGCCGACGTAGGCGCCGACCTTGTGGGTAAGGTAGAAGCCGGAATTCCCGAAGACGATCCGCGAAACCCTGCCACCATTGCCGATAATGTAGGCGATAACGTAGGCGACGTGGCAGGTATGGGAGCCGACTTGTACGAATCTTATTGCGGTTCTATCCTGGCGACTGCCGCATTGGGTGCTGCCGCCTTTATACATTCGGCAGATACGGTCATGCAGTTCAAAGCAGTTATTGCCCCGATGCTGATTGCTGCGGTAGGTATTCTGCTTTCCATTATCGGCATCTTCTCCGTGCGCACCAAAGAAAATGCGACGGTGAAAGATTTGCTCGGCTCGCTGGCATTCGGAACAAACCTGAGTTCCGTGCTGATTGTGGCTGCTACCTTCTTAATCCTGTGGCTCTTACAGTTGGACAACTGGATTTGGATTTCATGCGCTGTCGTAGTCGGCCTGTTGGTCGGCATTGTGATCGGACGTTCTACCGAATATTATACTTCCCAGTCGTATCGCCCTACTCAGAAACTGAGTGAAAGCGGAAAGACTGGACCTGCCACCGTCATTATCTCCGGTATCGGTCTGGGTATGCTTTCTACGGCTATTCCCGTGATTGCGGTAGTGGTGGGTATCATTGCCTCCTTCCTGCTTGCTTCCGGTTTCGATTTTTCCAACGTGGGTATGGGACTCTACGGTATCGGTATTGCCGCTGTCGGTATGCTGTCCACATTAGGAATCACACTGGCTACGGACGCTTACGGCCCGATTGCTGATAATGCAGGCGGTAATGCCGAAATGGCCGGTCTGGGTGCCGAAGTCCGCAAGCGTACCGATGCGCTCGACTCTTTGGGAAATACAACCGCGGCAACCGGAAAAGGTTTCGCGATTGGTTCCGCAGCGCTGACTGCTCTGGCGCTCATTGCTTCTTACATAGCGGAGATCCAGATTCTCGCACCGGATTTTGAATTCAATCTCAGCATTACCAACCCACCGGTTCTGGTTGGTCTGTTCGTAGGCGCTATGCTGCCGTTCCTGTTCGCTTCCCTTACAATGGATGCTGTCGGCCGTGCCGCACAGAGCATTGTTGTTGAAGTACGGCGGCAGTTCAAAGAAATCAAAGGCCTTATGACCGGCGAAGCCGATCCGGATTACGCAAGCTGCGTTGACATCTGCACCAAATCCGCGCAGAAGGAAATGATCGCTCCGGCGCTGCTCGCTGTTATCGCGCCGATCGTTGTCGGCCTTGTCCTTGGCGTAAACGGTGTTGCCGGCATGCTGGCTGGCGCAACCGTCTGCGGCTTCATCCTCGCAGTCATGATGGCAAACTCCGGCGGCGCGTGGGACAACGCGAAGAAATATATTGAAAGCGGTGAGCTGGGCGGAAAAGGAAGCGACGCGCACAAAGCTGCCGTTGTTGGCGACACCGTCGGTGATCCGTTCAAAGACACCTCCGGCCCGTCCATCAATATTCTCATCAAACTGCTTTCGATGGTTTCCATCGTTTTCGCAAGTGTTATTATCGCATTTTCGTTGATTAAATAAACATTTCGTTTTATAATGAGGTACAGACGTACACAATGCGTCTGTACCTTATTTTATACGCAGTAAATAATACAGTAAAATGGAGGAACACAATGGAGTACATCAAACTGCACGGAACCGACCTTGAAATTCCCCGGTTGTCTCTTGGAACCTGGAGCTTTTCCGGCGCTAAAATCTGGGGAGCAAATGAAGAACAGGATTCAATTGACACCATTCACGCGGCAATGGACGCTGGGATTACCCTGCTTGATACCGCAGAAAAATACGGCGACGGAAAAAGCGAAGAAGTCCTTGGCAAAGCGGTAAAAGGAAGACGCGACAAAGCAATTATCGCCACCAAGGTTTACACCGACTGCCTGCATTATGACGATGTTCTTGCTCACTGCGAAGCGAGCTTGAAGCGTATGGATACAGACTATATTGACATTTACCAGATTCACTGGCCCAGCCGGGAAATCCCACACGAGGAAACCTTCCGTGCCTTTGAAAAACTGATCAAAGACGGAAAGGTCCGCGCCATTGGTGTGTGCAATTACGGCCCGGGTGCCATGGAAGAGATTAAAAATTATCATGTTGTGACCAACCAATTGCCTTATTCCCTGATCTGGCGTTTGGTGGAAAAAGGCATTGTTCAAAAAAGCGTTGAAAATAACATTGCCGTTTGGGCTTACTGCCCGCTGGCGCAGGGCCTTTTGACCGGAAAATTCCGCTCGATCGACGACGTACCTATGGGCCGGCGTGAAACCCGTTTTTACAGCGGAAAATGGCAGCAGGGCCGCCACAATGACACCGGTTTTGAAAAAGAGATTTTCACTTTCTTGGATGTTTTAGCGGATGTTTGCACCCAAACCGGCTTTACCATGCCGCAGCTGGCGCTTGCTTTCTTAAAAAAAGCGGAAGGCGTTGGCAGCATTTTAATGGGCGCACGCAATCTGCACCAGTTGGAACAGAATATCGCCGCATTTGAAACCGATGTTCCGGATGATGTTGTCAAACAGATCACTGATCTTTCCGAAGGCTTAAAAGCAGCCATGGGTGACAATCCTGACCTTTGGGAAAACAAAAACGGCGGGCGGATGTTCTAATCAACATTGCCTGTTTTATAAATTCACATCTCAGCCTGTTCATCCTTTCATATACCCAAACAAATTTCCACGCAACATTCATCTTATGAATTCAGGTGATCGTCGTGCAAAACATACCGGTTTCTGTTGACTTTTCAAAAACGCCCATTGCGTTTCCACATTTCTTTAACGCATTCGGCTATGCCAACTGTGATTACACCTATACCCGCCCTACCCAAAAACTTTACCGGCATCTGGCGTCAATCGGCCGGGATTTCTACTACATGCGCCTGCACAACATATTGACCGCGCATGGCGACGGGGACCTGTAC
>ENA-OOWK01001421-OOWK01001421.1-human-gut-metagenome-genome-assembly--contig:-NODE-1421-length-11592-cov-6.848401_pt1 | contig 11592 bp, 7 predicted proteins | sample MGYA00241405_ERZ501317 | MGnify/ENA primary metagenome ERZ501317 (study PRJEB25962, sample SAMEA1972440) | human gut metagenome | biome: human gut; feature: human-associated habitat; material: faeces... | reverse complement strand
TGCGATGAACATCGCGTAGCGATACAGGTTCATGGCATCTCCTTGATGGGTCTTCATACGGCAGACATCGAGAAGCCTATCATCATTCAAATCGACGGTGAAAACCACGTATGCCCGACAATACACAAAATCTTCACAAAAGGATTGGGCTTACCGCATACGATCCGCCTGAATAGCGGTCAGAGAATGAATCAGGGGCGAGCTCAGGGTTGCGTCTCGTGTTTCCGTCATGCTGTCTGGCAAAATAGTGAAGCTGAACATGCGAGGCATCGACCGGAATCGGAAAGGGACTAATCATGCGAGTTCTCGGCAATATCCTGTGGATCATTCTTGGTGGATTGGCCATCGCAATCGGATGGGCATTGGTGGGACTGATTCTGTGCATCTCCATCATCGGCATCCCGCTCGGCATTCAAGCGTTCAAGATGGCGGGACTCACCCTGACGCCGTTTGGCAAAACCGTGCAATACGGCGGCGGAGTCGGCTCTGCCTTGGCCAACATCCTGTGGGTGGTGCTGGTCGGCTGGTGGATGGCGCTCGGCTATCTGGGAGCCGGCGTACTCAACTGCATCACCATTATCGGTATTCCGTTCGGACTGCAATCGTTCAAGATGGCCAAGCTCGCACTCTGGCCGTTCGGCGCGGAAATCGTCAACCTGTAGATTCCAAATACTACAAAGCCGCCAAAGCAACCCTTGACGAGGCGGTCACCGACGTCAACAATTGGATTGACCAGCAAGCCGCCAAGGCCGAATAATAAAACACACATTATGCTGCCGCAGCAGCCAGTCCTTGCAGAACAATGTCATGACAAAGGCCTGAGAAGACGACTTCTCAGGCCTTATCCGTGCCGCTCCTCAGTCGCTTGTAGCGACAGCTCCCCTCAAAAGAGGGGAGCCAGAGAAACACTTATTTTTTGGAGACGTTGAATTTGAATTCGACGATATCGCCGTCCTGCATCACGTAGTCGCGGCCTTCCTGACGTAGCTTGCCTTCCTCCTTGATCTTGACCATGGAGCCTTCGGCAGCCACGAAATCGTCGTAGGAGACGATATCGGCCTTGATGAAGCCCTTTTCGAAGTCCGTGTGAATCACGCCGGCAGCCTGCGGAGCGGTATAGCCCTTGTGAATCTGCCATGCGCGCACTTCTTTCTCGCCTGCGGTGAGGAAGGTGGAAAGGCCGAGAGTATCGTAGCCGACTCGCGCCAACTGATCCAATCCGGACTCCTCAAGACCGGCGTCCGCAAGCATCTCGCGAGCGTCAGCCTCGTCGAGTTCGGTCAGGTCGGCTTCAAACTGCGCGTTGAGGAAAATGGCCGGAGCCGGAGCCACGGATGCGGCGAGCTTGGCCTGCATGTCTTTGTTCTGCAGTTCGGCATCATCCACGTTGAACACGTAGATGAACGGCTTGGCGCTCATCAAGTGCAGATCGTAGACGGAATCCTTGTCGAAACGACCTTCGCGAGCCGCCTTATCAATGGTTTCGCCGGCTTCAAGAATGGTCTTCGCCTGCTTGACGGCCTCCATGTAGGCCGGTTCGATCTTCTTGCCGCGCAAATCCTTCTCCAACTTCGGCAGCGCGTTCTCGATGGTCTGCAGATCGGCGAGGATCAGCTCGGTGTTGATGGTTTCAATGTCGTCGGACGGATCGACCTTGCCGTTGACGTGCACGATATCATCGTCTTCGAAGGCACGCACGACCTCGCAGATCGCGTCGGCTTCGCGAATGTTGGCGAGGAACTTGTTACCCAAGCCTTCGCCTTCCGAAGCGCCCTTGACGATGCCTGCGATGTCGACGAAGGTGACGGTGGCCGGCACGATCTTCTCCGTATGCACGAGCTTGGCGAGCACCGGCAGACGGTCATCCGGCAACGGCACAATGCCGGTGTTCGGTTCGATGGTGGCGAACGGATAGTTTTCCGCCAGTACGTTGTTACGGGTCAATGCGTTGAACATGGTGGACTTGCCGACGTTCGGCAGTCCGACGATTCCGATAGTAAGAGACATGGTTCCTTAGCTTAGTATTAGGCTTCGATGGCGTCGACCGCTTTGATCACGGCACCTCGGAACGCACTTTCCTCCAACGATGCGACACCCTTGATGGTGGTGCCCCCTGGAGAGCAGACAGCGTCTTTCATGGCACCCGGATGCGTTTCGTCGGCCAGATAGAGCGCACCCACGCCTTCCACCATTTTGGCGGCCAGACGATACGCGGTGGCACGCTGCAAACCATATTTCACACCGGCATCGCCCAATGCTTCGATGTACATGTCGGTGAAGGCCGGCGCGCAGCCGGCGATGCACATGCCGATGCCCATGTGTGCGGTGTCCACGTGTTCAATCAGGCTGATTGACGAAAACAGGCTTTCGAAGGTTTCCGTCTGTTCCTGCGTGAGCGTGTTGTCGATTTCCGTGACCAGCACGCCTTTGCCGACAGCCATCGGCGTGTTCGGAATGGTGCATTGGATGTGTGCCTGTTCGAAAGACGTTCCGAACAGGTCGCGGAATTTGTTCAGATCCCAGCCTGCCGCAATGGACACGACGATGGTGTTTGGCTGCGCCAGCTTATCAACAATCGGTGAAATCACCGCTTCAATCTGATACGGTTTGATGGCGATAACGACCACGTCGGCGGCTTCGGCCACTTGTGCAGCGGTATGCACCGCTTTCACACCAAGTTTGGCGGCGTTACATTCCAGCTTGTCATAGTGTGCCGCACAAGCCACAATGTCGTTGCCGCTGATTGTGCCGGCATTGACCAAGCCTTCGGCGATCGCCTGCGCCATGTTGCCGTATCCGATGAATCCGATGGTTGGATTGGACATGGTGTCCTCCTTGTCGTCTTTTCTAATGGACGTAATTGTTTTGGATGCGATGGTTTCGGAGAATTTCGGGAATGTCAGAACAGTTCTTCCAGGTCTCCCCTGTTCAACGCCTCGTCGAACAGGTGCTTGAACACCACGGAACCATGTACACCGTCGTGCTCGAATTCGTTGGTGGTCCAATAGTGCGATCGTCCCACACGGGACAGCGTATCAAATTGCAGACCGGAGTCGACGTACATGTCGTCGAAATAGACGGCGGCCTGCAACGGCACCTCGTTACGCGCCAACTGGTCGGCATCGTAGATCGTGCCGAAATGCGTGTCTTCCATAAGCACATCCATGGCTGGTTTGAACGGACGCAACGCACGTTCCTGCTCGAACATCCACGGGAACATGGCCTCGCCGGTGAAATTAAGCGGACAAATGTCACCCGCGAATTCCGGATGCTCGCCGCGCACGCGCTGGGCGGCCCAGCAAATCGGCGTTTTCAGCTCGCCGTTGGCGTAGATGAACTCCTGCAACGGCCAATACAGTGGGCGAGACGAGGTCGCCTCCATCACGGAAGATAGGAATTCGTCAGACAGTTCCGCCGAGGTCGAGGCCGAACCGTCGCCGTCAAGGAATGCCTGGTCAAGAATCCAATGCACGCGTTCGAAACTTGGCTTCATACCGAAATCGGATCCCAAGCATTGGAAGCGTTCCACCGTGAGCGGATCGCCGTTCGGCAATGTGACCTTGCGCGATTGCAGAATGTCGGCGACGGCCACGACACGTTCGATATCGATCGGGTAACGCTCGTAGAACTGCTTCGTCTTTGCCGCCATGCGCGGGAACGTATGACGGTACACGTCGGTCGCATCGGCGGGAACATGAGGAATGCCGCCCGTAGTGAAGCTGGCGATAACCCCTTGCGGGAACAGCGAAAGATACGTCAACGTCAGGAATCCGCCATAGCTTTGACCAAGCGTGACCCAACGTGCGCCCCCGAATTCGGTGCGACGCAGATGCTCGAAGTCACGAACGATCGAATCGGCGAGGAAACGCTTCAAAAACGCGGCACCGGCCTTGCCGTCGCCGTCCATGCCCTCAATCACATGCGTGTCGACGCGGGACGAACGCCCCGTACCACGTTGATCCGGCAATACCACACGGAAATGCTTGATCGCTTCCTCGATCCAGCCATCGGAACTTGGGCCGAGCGGACGTGGACCGGAACCGCCTGGGCCGCCCTGCAGGAACACGAGTAGCGGCAGGTCGTCATGCACATGTTCGGGAGCGGTGACCACACGGTAGAACAGGCTGATCGATTCGCCATCGAACCCATGACCGGGCTCGTGGCCCGTCCAATCCAACGGCACCTTGATGGAACGATCCTCAATATGCAATCCGGGCACGTAGTATTCGCTCAGCAACGTCATGCATTCACCTTTCCTTTGGCGTCATCGGCATATTCAATGCGAGTAGTGGCTTCTTGATGGCTTCCATCCCACCCACACGCGGGGACAACCTTACCTCACAAAAGCGGCTTTACCTTACCGCTATTTCATTCCTGCGCATGATGGCGTCACAGCATATCTGACGCTAGGGTGGAGCATATGTCGAATTTCAAGCAGCGTCTCTTGTCGTGGATGCATGGTCATGTCTTCGCAGGCGATCTCATCATCACGCTTGTTATAGGTGTTCTGCTGTTCGGCGTGACCAGCGGCATCACCTATAATCCGGGATTGCTGTTTGACCTTAATCCTTCCATACAGATGGCGTGGGAAGCGGCAATGCTGATCCCGCTGCTGATTCGTCGAGGGCGGCCACAGACCGGAGCGTTGCTCTGTGTGGCATTGGCCTTGACGCATCTCATATTCGGCCCTTGCATATTGGGCGCCGATATTCTGGCATTGGTCATGCTGTATTCAGTGATCGTCTACGGCAATCCCAAAAACACGAAAGCCTTCATTATTCTGGCGTTGACCATCGGTCTTCTGGCTGCGGCGCTGGCGGCATGGACCATGACCAATGGACCACTGCTCACCGGAGGCAAAGTGCATACATGGAGCAGCTGGAATGACTCAAATCCAAATGGCGTTATGGTCACGGAAGACACTCTCGGTTCCATCTACACAGGAACATCCATATCGGAAGTCGCCGACATGGTGGCGCATTCCATGCTGGTGCTGACGCCGATTTTCGAAGTATGTATCATTTCCACCGTCATTGTAGCGTTCTGGCAGCGTGCCCGTCTGGCAACCATTCGCATGATGCGGGAACGCAATGAGGCAATCGCCGCGCGAGACCAGGATGAACGCGATATCGCCGCGTTGGCGGAACGCGCACGCATCGCACGTGACATGCACGATGTGGTAGCGCACACCCTGTCAATCATCATCGTGCAGTCTGATGGCGGTCGTTATGCAGGCACGCATGATCCCGCGGTGGCCAGAAACACCATGGAGACGATTCGACACGAATCGGAACGCGCACTGCATGACATGCAACGTCTTCTGGGAGTATTCGGAGGTTCACCGCACGCCGATTATAACGATATCGGCAATCTTGTGGAACAAGCGCAAAACGTCTCCCCCGACATTCGAATCCGACGGAATATCACCGGCACCGCCAGCCCGGAACAACTCGGCGAACAAGCCTCGATAGCTTCCTACCATGTAGTGCAGGAGTCGCTGACGAATATCCGCAAGTATGCGGGGCCACACGTCGATGTGCACATTAAAGAGTCATGGAACAACGGTTTGCTCACTTTGACCATCACCGACAATGGTCATGGCGCGGCAGCCAATATCGACGGGCATACGCCAGGTTACGGCCTGCTGGGCATGAAAGAACGCATCGAATCGGCCGGAGGCTCGTTGCAGGCTGGCCCTCAACTCGGCGGAGGCTTTGAAGTCATGGCCACCCTGCCTTACGGCGGTAAAGAACAGGTGACAGACGAAACCGGCGAACAGTATGCATCGGAACAGTCCGAATCGTGCAACACAACTGCCGTATCCAACAAAGCGAAATTCTCCGACGAAGCAATCGCACCTCACACAGTCGTCAACATATCGGCGCGAATCCCAGATCAACCATCGGAGCAGACGCAGGAAACCAACCAACCGACCGGTCGCGATCATCGTTCGAATGCCCTGCAACATTTGCGCATCACCGCACCCAATCTGCATGATTTGCTCAAATCGTTGAAACTGAAATCCGTAGAACTTGCAAATACATCCAATTCACGAGGACTGAATTGGGTGGAACGTGTTTCCGCGTGGACGCAGCACCATTATGCGCTCATGGATTCCGTTGATGCCGTGGCATTGGTCATGCTGCTGAATCGCATGTCGATTACGTTCTTTTTTGATAGTTCACCTCATGTGCAGCTCTCTCATGCGATCGCCGCATGCTGCTTGCTGGCGCTGGCTCTTCGACGCAGTTTCCCCGAGACTTGCGCGCTTATTGTGTTCGTATTGTCGGTTGTGCAATTGGTGTTTTTGGAGTCGATTGAGGTTGGACATATCGTAGCGTCGCTGTGTGCGCTGTATTCAGCCGTATTGTATGGGCGTGAACACGCATGGCGTTGGGCCGGTCTTGCCGCCGCTACCTGTTCGGTGCTGATGGGCTTGAAAATCGCGGCTTATCAACACGGATACACTACCTTGTTCGGCGCCATCGCCGCTTTTGCAGGCTTGACGAAACCGGTTTCAGTCACTTCAAGTAATACGGCGGCGTTCTTTACCGGCGCTATGTATACGGTTGCAGTGCTGATGCTGTGCGCCGGCATTATGGCGTGGGCACGTTGGGCTCGTTCCAGTGATTCAAACGCACTGGTGTTACAGGCGCGAGAGGAAGCGCTGGTGGCCGAGCAGGAGAAGCAGCGCATTCTCGCGGCGAATATGGAACGTGACCGTATCAGTGCCAGCATTCAGGCTGAGGTCACTGCCACGTTGAACAGCGTGATTAGTCAAGCCGTCGATGGTATCCGCATGCTGGATCGCGCCGAAGCACAAGGCAAAGAGCCTACCGCCGACGAGATTTCCACAGCGTTCAAAGCCATTGGCGAACAGGGGCGCGCCGCGCTTAAACGTATGCGCGAACTGCTTGGCGTGCTTCGTGAGACTGGTTTCAGCGATGACGCTCATGCCGGTAGCGCGAACGAACTGCAGTTGAGGCCCGCAGCACCGTTGGAGGAGCAGCTGCAGCGCGTGCCTCGATAGCCGATTCAAGTTTTCAGGGAGATTTAAGGGTTTGTTTCGCGCTGTGAGCGGAACAATGCCGATAAGGTGGAGAGTATGAGTGAAGAACAGAAGATTCGTGTGGTCATTGCCGATGATCAGGAATTGGTACGTGCCGGTTTCGCCATGGTGATCGGGTCCCAACCTGATATGGCGGTTGCGGCGCAGGCTCGCGATGGTGCAGAGGCTGTGGCGTTGGCGGAAACACTGCATCCTGACGTGGTGTTGATGGATGTGCGTATGCCCGGCATGGATGGTATTGAGGCGACTCGGCAGATCAGTGCGTTGCAGCATCGCTTTGCTGCCGATGGAACGCAATCAGAAGTCGCCCGTACCAAAGTGATCATTCTGACGACATTCGATTTGGATGAATATGTTATGGCTGCGATCACTGCTGGAGCTTCCGGTTTTCTGCTGAAAGATACGGAACCGGAAACGTTGTTGAATTCGATTCGCACGGTTTTTCAAGGTAATGCGATTATCGCACCGTCCGCCACGAAACGTCTTATCGAGAAAATGATGGAAGGCGATTTCATGGCTGCGAATGTTGGCGCACATGGAAAATCCACTGCTTCTTCCACTTCTGATTCGACGTACACCGATCCGGAATTAGATGAACTGACCGATCGCGAGCGCGAAGTGCTTATTGAGATCGCGCATGGATTGTCGAATCAGGAGATTGCCGACAAGCTTTTCATCAGCCTGCCGACGGTGAAAACGCATGTGGCGCATATTCTGGCGAAAATCAATGCACGTGACCGTGTGCAGGCGGTGGTGTTCGCTTACGAAAACCATTTGGTCTGATTGATTTGTTGTTTTGCGTATGCATGATACGCAAAAAGGACTCCTACCATGTTTGTGGTAGGAGTCCTTTTCGTTGTGTTTGCTATGAAGCTTAGGCTTCGGCGAGCGCCTCAACAGGAGGCGTGCTCACTGCCCTGCGTGCGGGGAATACGCTGGCGAGCAATGCTGCCACGGCTGCCACGGCGAGTACGATGCCGTTAATGCCCCATTCGAACGGGAACACCACTTTGCCGTACATACTGAACACCACGTATGCGCCCAGCCAGCCGAACAGGGTGCCAAGTAGTACGCCCGCGATGCCGGATACCAGCGAGATGAGCAGGGCTTCCACCGCGAGGGAGCGTCGCAGCTGGCCTCGGGTCATGCCGATGGCGCGCAATGTGGCGGATTCTCGGGTGCGTTCGATCACTGACAGCGACAGCGTGTTGGCCACGCCGACAAGTGCGATGAGCACGGCCACGGCGATCAATCCCACCAGAAGCATCATCATGGAGTCGATCATGTTCGCCCATACGATGCGTTCGGCGATCGGTCCGGTCACTGTCGCATCAGCGCTCTTCTCCAATGCGGCCTGCATGTCGTTGTAGATGCCGTCAACGGAAACTCCTGACTTGTCAGTATCTGCCTTGACCAGCAACACATGGGTGGCGGCATCGAGGTCACCATTGGTGAAATGGCTTTCATCCACGAATCCGACAGCTCCATACTGTGCGGATACGCGACGGTAGTCAGCTTGGTTTGCTTGCAATGTCAGCGAACGCGTAGTGACGCCGTCCTGATTCCATTCGGTGGAGAAATCAGCCGTGCCATTGGCGAACTGCAGTTCCTTGCCGGTTTGCGCATTGTATGTTGGCATGAGCACGCTATCACTGTCGATGGAGGCGTTACCCAAGTTGGCACGCATGACCTGCTTGACCTGATCGATGTTCTTCACACCGACCAGCAATGCGGACGTAGGCTGGGTTCCATCCGCTTTCTCCAAGGTCACGGAAACCGCCGGCGCATACAATGTGTCGGACACGCCGTTGATGTCGGCTACATCCTTGGCCATTTGCTGGCTGATGTCATCGCCCATGGCCACGATGTCGACGCTATAACGGGTGGCGAGCGCACCATTCATAGTCTCTTTGGCGCTAGCGGCACCGGTTGCGATGGTGGAAACCAGGGTGACGCCGATGAGCAGAGCGGCACCGGTTGCTGCGATGCGTCGCGGATTCTTCTGAATGTTGGCGTGCGCAACCGTTGCGGAAGGGCCTGTCAGCGAGGCCAACGCTCCAACGCCCTTCATGAGGGCCGGCATCCAGAACACCGCGGTGACTATCATGCCGAGGAACACCAGTGCGGCGCCGGCGATGGCTACGAGCAGAATCATCGTGAATTGATCACTGCTCGCATCCTCGCCGCCATTGGTGGCTTGTACCTGCCAGATGGAAAATACCGCCATGGTGATACCGACCACCACCATCAGAATGCCGATTATGGCTCGTGTGAGGCTGGAACGACGGTTGTCGGTCAGTTCGATCGGGCGCAATGCCTCCAATGGTGTCACCGCAGTAGCGGAACGTGCGGATCCCAAGGATGCGAGCACCGTCACCACAATACCGAAAAGAATGGGTACGACGGCGGCTTGCCAAGAGAAATTGAATCGCATACCCTCTTGCATGATGTCGCTGACGCACATGCCCCACATGAGCAGGCTTCCCAGCACCACGCCAAGCACGGATGCGACGAAGCCAAGCACTGCCGCTTCGGACAGCACGGAACCATACAGCTGGCCTTTTTTCGCGCCGATGGTGCGCAGCAAGGCGAGTGTGCGGCGGCGTTGCGCCACGAGTACTTGGAACGTGTTGGCGATCACCAGTGCCGCCACGAACATGGCAAGCACGCCGAAGCACATAAGGAATGTGGTGGCGATGTTGGTTTGGTTGCCGCTTAAGGATTTGATGCTTTCGTCACTGATTTGCTGTCGTGACATCAGATCGAAATGCTTTGGCAGCAACGCTTTCACACCGTTGATGGTTTTTGCGGATACGCTGTTTCCATCCAAGGCAAGGTCGAGATACACCATTGTTGTTCCGGTGGCGTTGAAATCGTCCACTCCCTGCATTGCGGCAAGCAGATTGTTGGATCCTACGATCGCACCACCATAGTATGAGTAGGCGCCGTTCGGATCGGATGTGAGTCCTACCACGCGCACGTTGTCCGCCTTGGCTTTGCCATCGTCGCCTACCGCATATCGGGAGGTCAGGCTTACAGTGTCTCCAACGCCGACGTTCAACTGTTTCGCCATGTCTTCCGGCAGCGCGACTTCGTTGGAATCCTTCGGCTGGTCCCCTTCCGTGATATTCACGGGGAGCATGTTCTTCTGTGCCGCGGTGGAGATGATCTCGCCGCTGATGGTGCTGTCTCCCTTGGAAACGCTGGCGCCGGTTTCCACCGAGGCGCGGATGCCGTCGACTCCTTCGATGCCGGCGATCTGGTCGAGATGGAAGTCGCCGACAGTGCTGGAGTACGCCTCGTTGAGTTCCTTATCGCTCAGGTCGGAGCTGTTGACGGTCACCGCATAGTTGGCGTTTCCGAACATGGCGGTCAGCTGCCGTGTCAGGGAGTCGTTCATGGCATTGCCGAACAGGAAGGTGCTGGCGATGAACGCCGTGCCGATCATGATGGCGATGCCTGCGGGTATGAGCATGCGCTTGGTTTTTCGCATGAGTTTCAAAGTGATGGACCACATGGTGAATTCTGTTCCCTTCTTCGAATGCTTCTACAGTGCGTTTAGCGGGAATGTCTCGCGGAAGCCACATTCATTGTGGCGGCCTCACGTTCCTTCATCAGCAGTTCACTCATCTGGTCTGCTGTCGGCTTGTTTACGTCCGCCACGATCTGGCCGTCGGCGAACACGAGCGCACGGTCGGCGTAAGACGCGGCGACCGCATCATGCGTGACCATGATGATGGTTTGGCCAAGTTCGTTGACGGAACGTTTCAGGAAGCTCAGCACTTCGGCGCTTGATACGGAATCAAGATTGCCGGTGGGCTCGTCTGCGAACACCAGTTTCGGTTTGGTGATCAATGCTCGTGCGATGGCCACACGCTGCTGCTGGCCTCCCGATAGTTCGTTCGGACGATGGTTGAGACGTTCCTTAAGGCCAAGCGTTTCCACCAGCAGACGCAACCACTGTCGGTCGGGTTTCGCTCCAGCCAAGGTCAATGGCATGAGAATGTTCTGTTCGGCAGTAAACATCGGCAGCAGATTGAAGCTTTGGAAGATGAAACCGATCTGATGGCGGCGCAGCAGGGTGAGCTGGTCGTCGTTCATGCGGGTCAGATCCTTGCCGTCGAACATGACGTGTCCGCTAGTGGCCGAATCAAGTCCGGCCAGCGTGTGCATCAACGTGGATTTGCCAGAGCCGGATGGCCCCACAAGAGCGGTAATCTGGCCCTGCTCTGCACGAAAGCTCACATCTTTCAATACCAGAGCACTATCTTTTCCCTCATAGGAAAAAGATACGTGTTCAAAGGTAATCTCATATCCCTGCGGTTTTTTCCCATCTGTTGGCTCTTGGATTGGGATTTCACTCATGATTTCATCAATTCGCCTGACACCTTCTGTAATATTATTCATGCTGGAACCAAAGCTATTAAACTTGAATACTGGAGTGGAAATACCAGGAGCAAAAATCAAAAAGAATAAAAGGGTAATGGCAAAAGCCATATTTTGCGGATCGCCTGAGAAAAGGA
>ENA-OOWK01001417-OOWK01001417.1-human-gut-metagenome-genome-assembly--contig:-NODE-1417-length-11614-cov-2.159443_pt1 | contig 11614 bp, 10 predicted proteins | sample MGYA00241405_ERZ501317 | MGnify/ENA primary metagenome ERZ501317 (study PRJEB25962, sample SAMEA1972440) | human gut metagenome | biome: human gut; feature: human-associated habitat; material: faeces... | reverse complement strand
GGCAGGAATAATCACCATAGGGCATGACCCTGTAAAGGAGCTAAGCTGACACCCTGGTTATGGGCAGACGGGACGAAGGAAGTGAGGACCCTGCAAAGAAGCGGGAGATCCTGGTAGACACGGGAGGTGCGCCGCCATAGATGGATGGGTATACACAAGGCCATGTAAAGCGAAAAATCAAGACGTTTTATTTTGTGTACCCCGAACCAGCTATTTTCGTATCAGATACAGAGAAATGTCCATCTCCATGGCTCATTCATCTGAGATAGAAACTTGAAAGATCCTTAATTTTAAAGGAAAAATCACTTGACAATATAGGGAGCGAATGTATATGAGTACGCTATTACAAGTTATGGATGTAACCAAAGTTTATAAGAACCAGCCCAAGCCCGGCCTTGATCATGTTTCTTTTGAAGTTGAGAAGGGCGAGTTTTTGGGCATCATGGGGGCCTCCGGGTCTGGAAAAACAACCCTCCTGAATGTTCTATCTACAATCGACATTCCGACCAGCGGGCATATTATCATGGGGAAAACCCATATTGAAAAACTTGGTCAAGGACAGGCCGCTGATTTCCGCAAAAACAATCTGGGCTTCATCTTTCAGGAATATTTCCTTTTGGATAGCTTGACTGTGAGAGAAAACATTGCCGTCCCGCTGACTTTGCTGCACAAACCGGCAAAAGAGATTGACAAAAAGGTGAAAGAGCTGGCCGAACTGTTGTTGGAGCGCGAAGTGGTCTTCACCGAGGACGTGGAGCGTATCTTCGGCCGTCGCAAGAAGGACATCCTGCGTGAGCGGAAGGAGGCCGAGGCCAAAGTCAAGGCTAACGGGGCCGCCGTGAAGGGAGAGCCCGAGGCTTCTGCAGCCCCGGCGGCGAAGCCCGCCCCGGAAGAGGATGCTCCCGCGGTTGTACAGACGGAGACGCCCGAAGCCCCTGCCGACGGCAATACGGCCGCCGCGATTTCCAAGACCGAATAAGACGAACCTAACCCGCATTAACTGATGAATGAAACTATGAAGAACCTCGTGGTACGCACGCTGAGCGGCCTTGTCCTGGCAGCGGTGGTACTGGGGGCGATCGTCTGGTCGCAGTGGAGCTTCGGCGCGTTGCTCGCGGCGCTGCTCGTGGGCGGCATGTACGAGTTCTATACGCTGGCCGGGAAACAAGGCAATGCGCCGCAGAGAGTCGTAGGGCTTGTTGCGGGTGTTGTGCTTTTCGTGCTCAATTTCGCGTTCGTCTCGGACGACATCGAGATTCTCGGCGACGCCCGGCAGGCCTTCGGCTGCGGGCTGGCGTTCCTGTTGCTGCTCCTGCCCGCCATGTTCATCTGCGAACTCTACCGCAGGGGTGAAAACCCGGCCTCCGGGATCGGCACGACGATCATGGGAATCTGCTACGTGGCATTGCCCCTGTCGCTGATGTGCTATATCCCGATCGTCGGCAGCGATACCTGGAACCCGTGGATCATGGTCGCCTATATCTTCATCATCTGGGCCAACGACGTCTTCGCCTACCTGGTGGGGATGTCCGTCGGACGCCACCGCCTTTGCGAACGCCTTTCGCCCAAGAAATCCTGGGAGGGGTTCTTCGGCGGGATCGCCGGTGCCGTCGTCATGGGCATCGTGGCTGCACGGATGCTGGACGGGAATATGTGGGTTTGGGCCGGTCTGGCACTGGTCGCCGCCGTTTCGGGCGTGCTGGGCGACCTGGTGGAGTCGATGTTCAAGCGCGCCGCCGGGGTCAAGGATTCGGGAACGCTGATTCCCGGTCACGGCGGAGTGCTGGACCGCTTCGACGCCATGCTGCTCTCGGCGCCGTTCGTATTCGTCTATATGCTTTTTGTGATGTAACTGCAAACCTAAAAAAGAGTTATGAGGATAAATAAGGAAGGCTACAAGATTATCTGTATCTCGGGTGCCGTCTGTGTATTTATATTTTGGCTGATCTATCACCTGCTGGTCAGCGATTCGAATATTTCGCTGTTGTGGGTGAGCGCCGTGCTTTTGCTGTTGTTCTGGTTCTTTATCGTCGCGTTTTTCCGGGAACCCCGCCGTGTGCGGATACACGATGCCGACCTGGTTTTCTCTCCCTGCGACGGCCGCGTGGTCGTGACGGAGGTTGTGAAGGAAACCGAATACCTGAACGAGGAGATGTTGCAGATCTCGATCTTCATGTCCGTGACCAATGTCCATATGAACTGGGTGCCGGTCGGGGGCACGGTCGAGTATTTCAAATACCATCCGGGGCGTTTTCTGGTGGCATGGCATCCCAAGTCGTCGACCGAGAACGAACGCACGACGACCGTCGTGAGGATGGCCTCCGGCCGGAAGGTGCTTTTCCGCCAGATTGCGGGCCTGATTGCACGCCGCATCATCTCCTACATGAAAGTCGGTGAGCCCGTGGAGCAGAACAGCGTCTGCGGCTTCATCAAATTCGGCTCGCGCGTCGACGTCCTGGTACCCAAGGACAGCGAACTGCTGGTCGAGATCGGCGATCCGGTCGTGGGTTCGCAGACCCCCATCGCACGCCTGCATAAGATCTAACCCCTCTTTCGAAGGATGAAAACGACTCCCCAGACCTTCCTGAAGTTCATCGCGGGCGCGGCGGTTGCCGCGGCCGTGCTCTTTCTGGTCTGGTATTTCAGTTCGATCGTCGTATACATACTCATATCCGCCGTGCTGGCCGTCGTGGGCAATCCGCTCGTGAAACGCCTCGCGGCGCTGCATATCAAGGGCTGGAAAGTGCCCCGCTGGCTGGCTGCGCTGGTGACGCTGATCGTCATCTGGGTGGTGCTGGCCACGCTGTGCTCGCTGTTCGTGCCGCTTGTGTTCAATAAGATTTACCAGCTGTCGAACCTCGATTTCGCCGCCGTCGTGCAAAGCATCGAGGAGCCGATAGCCCAAGCACAGGGATACCTGCATGAGTTCTTCGCCGTGCCCGAAAGCACGTTCTCCCTCTCGGAGGCGCTCGCATCGGCGCTCAAGCAGATTATCGACATCGAATCGCTCAATTCGGTGTTCTCCTCGATCGTCAACGTGGTGCTCTCGTCGGTTATCGCCATTTTCTCCATTACGTTCATCACCTTCTTTTTCCTCCGGGACGAAGGGTTGTTCTATGCCATGGTGACGGCCATGTTCCCCGAGCGTTACCACGAGAATATCACCCGCGCACTCGATTCCGTCACGCTGCTGCTGGCCCGCTACTTCACGGGTATTCTCTCGGAAAGCCTGATGCTGATGGTCGCCGTGTCGCTCACGATGATGGCCTTCGGCATGAAGGCGGCTGACGCTGCGTTCATCGGCCTTGTGATGGGCGTGATGAACGTGGTGCCCTATGCCGGGCCGCTGATCGGCGGTATCGTTTCCGTCTTCGTGGGTATCGTAACCCCGATCGGGGGGATGACCGTGGGGCATACTGCTTTTATAATCGCAGGTTCGCTGCTGATCCTCAAGGGGATCGACGATTTTGTGGTGCAGCCGACGCTCTATTCCGAGCGTGTCAAGGCCCATCCGCTCGAAATCTTCCTTGTAATCCTCATCGCCGGGTCGATGGCCGGAATCCTCGGCATGCTGCTGGCAATCCCTTCCTATACCGTACTGCGTGTCTTTGCCAAGGAGTTCTTCTCGCAGTTCCGGCTGGTGCGTAAACTGACCGAGAAAATCTGATGGCCGGGGTGACGATAGAGGGCGTAGTGGAACACGGACGCCGGCTCGGGCGCGAGTTGGGATTCCCGACGGCAAACATGGCCGTGCCTGATTCCGTGACGGCCGCGGACGGGGTCTATTATTCCCGCGCGGAGGTGGACGGGACGCTTTACGACGCGATGTCCAACCTGGGCAGCAACCCTTCGGTCGGCGGAGCCGTCCGCCATCTGGAAACCCATATCTTCGGGTTCGGAGGTTCGCTCTACGGCCGTACGCTGCGCGTGGAACTGGTGCGTAAGATCCGTGACGAACGTCGTTTCGCGACGATCGGGGAGCTGCGGGCGCAGATCGCCAGGGACAAGGAATATATATTGGAATTAAAAGATAATACTATGTATTTGGATTTGACAATGCCCTACAAGGTGGCCGACATGTCGCTGGCCGAGTGGGGGCGTAAAGAGATTGAGATCGCCGAGCACGAGATGCCGGGACTGATGGCCGTGCGCCGCAAATACGGCCCGCAGAAGCCGCTGGAAGGCGTGCGCGTGATGGGGTCGCTGCACATGACCATCCAAACTGCCGTGCTCATCGAGACGCTCGTCGAGTTGGGCGCCGACGTGCGCTGGTGCTCGTGCAACATCTTCTCGACGCAGGATCATGCCGCCGCAGCCATCGCCGAGGCCGGGGTTCCCGTTTTCGCCTGGAAAGGCGAAACCCTGCCCGAATACTGGTGGTGCACCGCCATGGCGCTCTCGTTCCCCGGCGGCAAGGGCCCGCAGCTGATCGTGGACGACGGCGGCGATGCCACGCTGCTGATCCACAAAGGGTACAAGGCCGAGAACGATGCTTCGACACTCGACTATGAGCCTTCGTCCTACGAGGAGGAGGTGATACTCGGTACGCTCAGGACGATCCTTGCCGAAGACAAGGACAAATGGCACCGCACGGTGGCCGAGTGGAAGGGTGTGAGCGAGGAGACCACGACGGGCGTACACCGCCTCTACCAGATGCAGGAGGCCGGCGAGCTGCTCGTCCCGGCCATCAATGTCAACGACTCTTGCACCAAGTCGAAGTTCGACAACCTCTACGGCTGCCGCGAGTCGCTGGCCGACGGCATCAAGCGCGCCACGGACGTGATGATCGCCGGCAAGGTGGTCGTGGTCTGCGGCTACGGCGACGTGGGCAAGGGCTGTGCCCGTTCGATGCGTTCGTACGGCGCACGTGTCATCGTGACCGAGATCGACCCGATCTGCGCCCTGCAGGCCGCCATGGAAGGCTTCGAGGTCAAGACCGTCGAGAGCGCACTCCCCGAAGGCAATATTTACGTCACCTGCACGGGCAACTGCGACATCATCACGCTGGAGCACATGGAGAAGATGCGCGACCAGGCGATCGTTTGCAACATCGGCCACTTCGACAATGAAATCCAGATGGCGCGTCTCGAAAAATCGGGGGCCGTCAAGACCAATATCAAGCCGCAGGTCGACAAGTTCACCTTCCCCGACGGACACTCGATCTTCGTGCTGGCCGAAGGCCGTCTGGTGAACCTCGGTTGTGCGACGGGACACCCCTCGTTCGTGATGTCGAACTCCTTTACCAACCAGTGCCTTGCGCAGATGGAGCTGTGGCAGGAGAACCTCGAAGTGGGCGTGTACCGCCTGCCCAAGCACCTCGACGAGGAGGTGGCACGCCTGCATCTGGACAACCTCGGCGTGGAACTCACGCACCTCACCGGGAAACAGGCCGACTATATCGGCGTAAATCCCGACGGCCCTTACAAAGCCGAGCACTACCGCTATTAGCGGCAGGAGGCTGCGTGGGCTTCGGGGCTCTTCCCCGGCGAAACGGGAAGTTTCCTGCGCCCGTCCGGTTTCTGGCCGGGTGGGAAGTCAAGACCTGTTTTATGATTCCACCCCTGTCGGAAAAACCTTCGGCAGGGGTGTTTTCCTTTCCCAGTGGCTTGCGTTCCCGGCGTTTTCCGTTCCCGGCGTTTTCGTTCGCGGCGTTTCCGCTCAGGATGTTTTATTTCCCGCCGGCTTGCCGGACTGCCCGTTTAGTACTTTGGCCGGGAGCGGGCACGAAAAAGCCGCCGGGAGACCGGCGGCTTTCGTTATTGGGAAGCAGGGGTGGTTTAGTACCCGAAAATCTCCTCCTGTGTCACGGTCTGGATCGGGCCGAGGGTCTTGAGGTAGTTCAGATCGAGATCCTGGATGTCGCCCAGAATGCCGTAGACGTATTTGCGTCCTTTCACCCACTTTTCCTGTGCGGCCTTGACGTCGGCGAGCGTCATCTGCTGCGCCTTCTCGAAGATTTGCTTTCCGCGCGGCTCCGTCAGGCCGAGGTCGCGCATGCGGATGTAGCTCCACAGTACGCCGTCCTTCACCGTGCGCTCGGTGCGCAGGCGCGAGATAAGGGCCTCCTTGGCGATGCTGAACGCCTTTTCCGATTCAGGCATGTTGTTGATGATCTCGTCGAATGCCTCGATGGCCTTCTGCATCTTGTCGTTCTGCGTGGCGATGAAGGCCATGTAGTAATAGTCTCCCTTGGCGTTGGTCGGGATGGCGAGGTTGGCCCATGCCGAGTAAGCCAGACCGCGGGCTTCGCGCATCTCCTGAAAGACGATGGTGTTCATGCCCCCGCCGAAATACTCGTTGTAGAGGGTGATCTGCGGGTCGGCTGCGAGGTCGAATTTCTCGCCGCGGTTCGAATACTGCATGTAGTAGAGCTGCTTGGCGTCGTACTGGGCAAGCATGACCTTGTTTTCATCGGTGGGTTGCAGCGTGCTGAACTTTTTTTCCAGCGGCTGGAGGTCGGCTGCCACCTTGTGGTGTGCGGCCAGGGCGGCTTTCACTTCGGCCTCGTCCTGCGGGCCGTAGTAGAGCACCTCGTGCTGCTTGCCCATCAGGTCGCCGATCTTTGCAAGCAGCTGTTCCGAGGTCAGCCCCTGCAATGCCGGGTCGGTGAGCGTGGTGCGGCGGATGAAATCGCTGCCGTAGATCATGTAACGCTGGAGCGCTCCGAAGCAACGGCTCTGGTTGAGCTTGGCGTCGGCGCGGCTCTTTATCATGTCGCCCTTGAGGTTTTGCAGGATCTCCTCGTTGGGCTGCGCCCCGGCGATCAGCCCTTCGACGATCTCCATCGCCTTGCCCATGTTCTCACTCAGGCCCGATACCTCGATCCAGCTCTGGTTGGCTCCGGCGCTCAGGCCGAACGAGCAGGCGATGGCGTACATCTCCGATGCGATCTGCTCGGCGCTCATCTTGTCCGTTCCGAGGTAGCTCAGGTAGTCGAAGGCCAGGTTGAGTGCCGGGTCGTTCTCCGTACCCGTGTTGAATACGTAGATCAGCGTGAAGATGTCGTTGGTTTCGTTCTTCTTATACAGCACGTTGACGCCCTTCTGCGCCTCGAACTGCGACATGTCCTTCTTGTAGTCCACGAATACCGGCTCGATAGGCTCGACCTTCGAGTTCTGTATCTCGGTGAGGAACTCGCTCTGCGAGTCTCGGTTGGTCACGATCGGGGTGATCTTCGGGGCGGCGATCTTCTGCTCGTTGGGATCTTTGCCCTCGCGCTTGTAGACGATGGCGTAACTCTCGGGGCCGAGGTACTTGTTGGCCCAGTCCACGATGTCCTGCTTGGTGATCTTCGACATGCGGTCGATCCGTGCGACTTCGTCTGCCCAGTCGGTTCCGCTGATGAACGAATAGACATAGAGTATCGCGCGGCTGTCGTTCTCCTCGAACGAGCGCATCAGCTGCATTTTGTAGTTGTTGATGGTCGCTTCGATCAGGTTTTCATCGAAGTCCCCGTCCCGCAGTTTTGCTACTTCCGCCAGAAGCAGGTCGCGTACTTCGTCGAGCGACTGCCCGGTCTTGGGGCGTCCGGCTACGAGGAACGAGCTGTAATCGGGTTGCGTCGAGGCGTAGCCGTAAGCCGAGAGCACCTTCTGCTGCTGGTTGAGGTCGAGGTCGATCAGGCCGGCCTGGCCGTTGTAGAGGATCGAACCCACGATGTCGCTGATATCGGTCGACTTGTCGTTCGCGCCAGGCAGGCGCCAGCCCAGCATCACATTGGCGGCTTCCAGCCCGTATACTTCCTTCACGACGGGAGCCGTGATCGGCTGTTCGGGCTCGAAGTGCAGCTTCGGCAGGTTGGGGTTCGGCTGCATGTCGCCGAAATATTTTTCGATCGTAGCGACCATTTCGTCGGGATCGAAATCACCCGATACGCAGACGGCCATGTTGTTGGGCACGTAATAGGTCTTGTGGTAATTCCTGACATTGGTGATCGAGGGATTCTTCAGGTGTTCCTGCGTGCCCAGTACGGTCTGCGTGCCGTAGGGGTGGTGGGGGAAGAGGGCGGCGTCCATGGCCTCCCAGACTTTGCGGCTGTCCTGCGTCAGGGACATGTTCTTCTCCTCGTAAATAGTCTCCAGCTCGGTGTGGAAGCCGCGGATCACGGGGTTCTTAAACCGGTCGGCCTGGATCCTGGCCCAGTTGTCGATCTCGTTCGAAGGGATGTCCTCGACGTATACGGTCATGTCCTGCGACGTAAAAGCATTGGTGCCGTTGGCGCCGATGGCCGACATCAGTTTGTCGTACTCGTTGGGGATGGCGATTTTCGAAGCCTCGTAGCTGATCGAGTCGATGCGGTGGTAGATCGCCGCACGCTCGGCCTCGTCGGTGGTCTTGCGGTAAACTTCGAAGAGGTTTTCGATCTCATCGAGCATCGGTTTCTCGGCTGCGAAGTCCGATGTGCCGAACTGCTGCGTCCCCTTGAACATCAGGTGTTCGAAATAGTGCGCCAGTCCGGTGGTCTCGGCCGGGTCGTTCTTGCCGCCCACGTTCACGGCGATGTAGGTCTGGATGCGCGGCGTCTCCTTGTTGACGCTCATATAGACTTTCAGCCCGTTGTCCAGGGTGTAGATTTTGGTGTTCAACGGATCGCCCTTCACTGTTTCGTACTTGTACTTAGAATTAGAACAAGCCGCGGCCAGCATCGCTGCGATGACTACCGCAAAGAGTAGGAGTTTTTTCATTATCGAAAGGGTTAAAATAGAGTTGCGAACCAGTCCCGTATGGCGGGGTATGTGTCGGCCGTGACGTGTATGAGCATCCCGACGGCAGCCACGACCTTGAGCCCCGTGCCGACGATGAACGAGAGGAAGGAACCGAAACCCACGAGGATCGCCTTCGGGAAGTCCCCGCGGTCATTGAGCAATTCCCCCGCCACGGCGCCGACGAACGGCCCCAGGATGATGCCTATGGGCGGGAAGATGAAAAATCCGGCGAATACGCCGACCGTGGCCCCGATGGCGCCCGCCCGCGAGCCGCCGAATCTGCGGGTCATCCACGCAGGCAGGAAATAATCGGCCACACTGACGGCCACGGTGATGGCCAGCCATATCCATAGGGCCGATGCCGACATATGCGAATAGGAGGTGAAATAGGCGCACAGAAGCCCTGCGTAACTGAGCACCACGCCCGGCAGGGCGGGGACGATACAGCCGATGATGCCGACGATCGTGAACAGGAATGCAAGTACGGAAAGCGCGATGTCCATATATCCGGGATAAAAAAGACCGTTAACATCGACAAATATAAACATTTATAGCAAAAAAAATCTCCCTTTAGGGGAGATTTTTTACTTTTCCGGCCTTTCCGGCCGGCGGTTCCGGATGCGTTATCCGATCAGATGGTTGGTAGCCGTGTCGGGGAAGATGACCCAGGGTTTGAACTGCTTGGCATCCTCGAAATCCATCAGCGCATAGGATGCGATGATGATGACGTCGCCCACCTGTACTTTGCGTGCGGCGGCGCCGTTGAGGCAGATACAGCCGCTTGCGCGTTCGCCCTTGATGACATAGGTTTCGAAACGCTCTCCGTTGTTGATGTCCATGATCTGGACTTTCTCGCCCTCGATGATGTTGGCGGCTTCCAACAGCGCCTCGTCGATGGTGATGCTCCCCACGTAATTCAGGTCGGCCTGTGTGACCGTCACGCGGTGGATTTTGGATTTGATGACTTCAATCTGGAATTTCATTATCGGATACGGATGTTGTCGATTAAACGAATATCTCCTGCCTGTACTGCGATGCAGCCCTGGATGCGGGGGGAGTCGTCCCAGGCGGCGACCTCCTGCATCGTCCGTGCGTCGACCGACTGGTAATAGATGACCTTCAGCAACGGGTTGCGTTCCACCTCGGCCGTGACCCACTCCTTGAGTCGTGCGGGAGCCATCTCCTGCGATTGGGTCACTGCGGCGCGCAGCGTGGCGTAGATGTGCGGCGCTGCGGCCCGGTGCGCTGCATCGAGCAGCGTGTTGCGCGACGAGAGGGCCAGCCCGTCTTCGCCGCGGACGATCGCGCATTCGACGATCTCGATGGGGAGTGCCAGCTGGGCCACCATCGACTTGATGACGGCGATCTGCTGGAAATCCTTTTCCCCGAAATAGGCGCGTGCGGGGCGCACGATGTCGAACAGGCGGCTGACGACCTGCGCTACGCCGTTGAAATGGCCGGGGCGCGTGGCGCCCTCCATCACCTTGTCGATCAGTCCGAAATCGAACTGCCGGGTGTCGGGCTGGGGATATATCTCCTCGACCGTGGGCATCAGCACGAAATCCGCCCCGGCCTCTTCCAGCAGGCGGGCATCGGCCTCTGGCGTGCGGGGGTAATGCTTCAGGTCGTTTTTGTCGTTGAACTGCGTGGGGTTTACGAAGACGCTCACCACGACGGTGCCGTTTTCCCGCCGGGCACGCTCCACGAGCGAGCGGTGTCCTGCATGCAGGGCACCCATCGTCGGTACGAAGCCGATTCCCGACTGCTCCGCCTTGTCCAGCTCTGCACGGAGCTCCTTGACACTTTCAAATACTTTCATCCTTTCTTGATGCGAGTTGTGCGGGCAAAGGTAGAAATTCCATCAGACATAACGAAGAAAAAAGTCGGAAAAATAAGCCGTATCTTTTTCTTATGCGCACCATGCCGTTCCGAAATCCCGGTTTTCCGGCCTCGGAGGCGGATGCGGTTCTGTAAAATGCGGCTTTCGTGTGAAAAAGGGTGGCATTCATTGATTTTATTTCCGGATATCGCATAATGCGCCTATATTTACAACCGATGAAACAATGGCGGGGTACCCGCTTCCCGTTCCGGAATGGAAACGGGCGCGGCGGTTCCCTATTCCGGCAATCCAAACTTAAACGCCTCACGGGAGCCGGGGCACAATTTTAAAGTTATGAAGAAATTTATTCTTTGTTTGCTGGCCGTTGCCGCCGGCATGTCAGCATTCGGCCAGGGCCGCGTGATGGGAGTGCGCGCCGGACTGAATGTGACCAGTATCGACCTGAGCGCGGGCAGTAACAGCTTCTCGTTCGACTCGCGTGCGTCGTACAATGTGGGCTTTGCCTACCAACAGCCGTTGCTGCGGACGCTGCCGCTCTACCTGGAAACGGGCCTTTACCTGACGGGACGCGGCGGATCGGTCAATGCCTCCAATTTCGATCTGGGATTCGACGAGGAGTTGTCCGGCAAGGTGAAGTTCAATATGCTCTATTTGCAGGTGCCCGTTGTGGTCAGCTGGCATTTCAATGTCAGGAGCGTTTCGATACAGCCCCTGGCGGGTGTCTTCTATGGGTTCGGTATCCATGGCAAGGCGAAGTTCAAGGGCGAGAAGGCCGACCTGTTCAAGTCCACCGACCTGGGGGATGGCGCCGAGGAGGAAGCGATGTTCAAACGCTCCGACCTGGGCCTGCGCTTCGGTGCCAACGTGACGTTCAAAAAGCATTACAATGTCAGCCTCGGGTATGACCTGGGCCTGCTGAACATCCTGAAGGATGCCGACGAGGTCAAGGCCAAGAACGGCAGCTTCTTCGTTTCGCTGGGTTACAACTTCTGATCCCGGGAACGGGCGGCCGGATGGCGGCCGGAAATAAAAAGCACCGGAAGGCGTCGAACCTTTCCGGTGCTTTTTT
>ENA-OOWK01001408-OOWK01001408.1-human-gut-metagenome-genome-assembly--contig:-NODE-1408-length-11669-cov-8.571379_pt1 | contig 11669 bp, 8 predicted proteins | sample MGYA00241405_ERZ501317 | MGnify/ENA primary metagenome ERZ501317 (study PRJEB25962, sample SAMEA1972440) | human gut metagenome | biome: human gut; feature: human-associated habitat; material: faeces... | reverse complement strand
GAACCCGCCTTTAAAGCTTGGGAAGCTTTCGTTCTACCGATGAACTACATCCGCAGTGCTTTGTGCACAAGTCGTCAGTGTATCACATGACGGCGATGCCCGCGAGCCTTGCGCAACGAAGCTAGTACAAGTACTGCGGGCTGCTGCCGCCGCCGATGCCGGAATTGCGCATCTCCTGCGACATCTGCATGAGCCGGCTGATGCGCTCGTCGGTAGGTGGGTGCGTGGAGAACAGCTTCGAGAATCCGCGCGCGGAGAACGAGTTGGCGATCATCATGGATGACACCGACTGCGTGCCCGCGGTTTTCGGCATCGGATTGGTCTGAGCACCATAGGAGATCTTGTTCAGGGCGGAGGCGAGCGCTTCGGGGTCGCCGGTCAGGCGGCTGCCGTCCTCGTCGGCGTCGAATTCGCGGGTGCGGGAGATGGCCATCTGGATCAGAGAGGCGCCGATCGGCACGAGAATCGCGCTCAACAGCACGCCGATCAGACCGAAGGCGCCGGAGGAGTTGTCACGGTCGTTGCTGCGACCGCCGCCGAAATACATGAGCGAGTATCCCAGATACGTGATGATGGTCGCCAGTGCGGAGGCTATGGCGGAGGTGAGGATGTCGTGGTTGTACACGTGCATGAGCTCGTGGCCGAGGACGCCGCGAATCTCGCGCTCGTTGAGTATGTTGAGGATGCCTTGCGTGCAGCATACGGCTGCATGGCGCTCGTTGCGGCCCGTTGCGAACGCGTTGGGGCTCATGGTCGGGGCGACGTAGATGCGAGGCATCGGCTTGCCGGCCTTGGCGCTGAGTTCGCGCACGATGCGGTACAGTGCGGGAGCTTCCTGCTCGGTGACCGCGCGGGCGCCCATCGAGGCGATGGCGAGTTTGTCGGAGAACCAGTACGTGCTGAACGTGGAGACCAGACCGATGACGATATATACGCCCAGCGTGCCGCGGTCACCGCCGGTGGCCCACCAGATCAACATGATGATGGCCCACATCAACGCAAAGAGCAGCGTCGTTTTCAGGCCGTTGAAGTGGCCGCGCACATGCAATTTACCGTCCATAGCCCACACACTAAATTCACTGTCTGACAGTTGGCTGGATATGCGCCTTGAGCACAATGAAATGATTCCGGAGGCACGGGATGATACAAGTACGGGCAAAAACAAGCCGCCGCCCGCAATGTCACGCAGGAGGCGGCTTGATCGATGTATACGAGTCGCGCTACAGGTCGCTCAGGCGTGAGCAAGCTCACGCATCTGATCCGGCTCGACGACCTTCTTGTGCTCGCGGCCTTCCTTGGCACCCTCGGCGCGCTCGAAAGCGTCGACCTTCTTCCAGCCGGCGAAGTCGATCGGGCGAATGCCGCGCTCGGCCAGCAGTCGGTCGATGGATTCGGGGTCGCGGTCGGCTGCCACACGGCCACCTTCAGCGGCCTTGGCCAGATCCTCGAGCATGTTGGTCACGATGGCGAGCGCATCGGACTTGGTGGAGCCGATCAGGCCCACCGGGCCGCGCTTGGCCCAACCGGTGGCGTACAGGCGGTCGCGCACTTTGCCGCCGTCGGCCTCGGTGGTGATGCGGCCGTCGCCGTTGGCGTTGGCCAGGTGGGCGCCGTGCTCGTCGTAGGTGATACCGGGAGCTTCGGCGGGCTTGTAGCCGATGGCATGGTAGACGGCCTCGACCGGGTAGTCGGTGAACTCGCCGGTGCGGTGCATCTTGCCGTCGGCACCGGTTTCGGTGCGCTCCACGCGGATGGCCTTGACCTTGCCGTCCTCGCCGAGGATCTCGGTGGGGGCGGAGTTGAAGTGCACGTAGTACTTGCGGTCGGCCGGGTTGCCTTCGAAGTCGACGTCGCCGTCATCTTCCATGTCTTCGGCCATCTCGCGGACGGCGAACAGCTCCTCGACCATCTGGCGGGTGAGCTTGTCCTTGCCGGCCACCTCGATGGTCTCGTCGTCCAGATCGAAGTCGTCCTCGTTGATGATGAGCTGCACGCCGGGCAGCTTCTCCATCTCGCGCAGTTCCTGCACGCTGAACTTGGCCTGGGCCACGCCACGGCGGATGAACAGGTGGAGCACCTTGGCCTTGTTCTGGCCGATGCCCTCGTACACGTTGTCCGGAATGTCGGTCTTGGCCTTGAGGTCGTCGGCGTTGCGCATGAGTTCGCGGGCCACGTCCATGGCCACGTTGCCGCCGCCGATCACGGCGACGTTCTCGGCCGTAAGCGGCCATTCGCGGGCACCGGTGGGGTAGCCGTCATACCATTCGACGAACTTGGCGGCGCCGTACACGCCTTCAAGGTCGGCACCGGGCAGGTTCAGCGGCTTGTCCTTGACCGCGCCGGTGGCGAACAGCACGGCGTCGTAACGGGCCAACAGGTCGTCAAGAGTCACGTCCTTGCCGAATTCCACGTCGCAGTAGAGGTGGATGTTCGGGTTGTCGAGCGTCTTCTCAAGCGCGGAGGCGATGAACTTGATGGACGGGTGGTCCGGGGCCACACCGTAACGCACCAGGCCGAACGGCACCGGCAGCTTCTCGAACAGGTCGATGCGCGCTTCGGTGCCGAGGCCAAGTTCTTCGCCCAGCTTCTTGAGCTGGCGCAGGAAGATATCGGATGAGTAGACGCCGGCCGGACCAGCGCCAATTACAGCAATGCGGAGTTCAGTATTCACAGATTCAGTCACGCGCTCTAGCCTAACGCAAAGCCTTCCGTTGCAACAGAGGGCGAGTGGTGGGAATTCTGTGTATTAGGCCATAGTTTGTGCGTTTGGGAAACCTACGAGCACTGCTAATGTCAGATTATGGGTTTCCCTAATGTAGGATTATGGGTTTCTCTAATGTAAGATTATGATAATCAGTAATGTCGGATTATGGGAAAGAGGCATCGATGATTCCACGCGCGCTCGGGAAACAGGCCAAACAACTTGCGCAATGGTTTCCCGTGGTCTCTATTACCGGGCCTCGGCAAAGCGGCAAATCCACGCTGGCAAAAGCCATGTTCCCTGATTATGACTACGTGAATCTGGAAAATCCTGAGACACGCAAAGCCGCCATTGACGACCCGGTGGGATTCATTCGGCAGCGTCCTTCCAAGCTCATAGTGGATGAAGCTCAATATGCTCCTGATTTGTTCTCCATGATTCAAGTGGCTTCCGACGAACGTAGCGAACAAGGACAATATGTTCTCTCTGGTTCTCAAAATTTCCTACTACTCAAGCGTATTCAACAATCACTGGCAGGCCGAGTCGGTTTGGTCAAGTTATTGCCGTTCTCATTCCAAGAAGCATGCAAGGCGGATCAGGCCCTTACTCCGGATACGTTTATGCTGCAAGGCGGTTATCCACGCATTTACGACACGAGAATGCCGCTCAATCTGTTCTTCTCGAACTACATCGACACTTATATCGAACGTGATGTTTCCGAATATCTTGATGTACGCAATTTGGCTGACTTCCGCCGATTCTTGACTCTTTGCGCACTCAGTTCCGGAGCACTCATAAACTACACCAACATCGCCAATGAACTTGGTGTAAGTCCGCGAACCGTAAAGGCATGGATGTCGATTCTGGAATCAAGTTACATCGCATTCCATCTCATACCGTTCTACACGAACGCACGCAAACAGGTGGTCAAAACGCCGAAACTCTATTTTTATGACACTGGCTTGCTGTGCCATCTCTTGGGCATTCGGACGGTCGAAGCACTGGTTGCGCACCCCAAGTTCGGCGATATATTTGAAAACCTCATCATTGCGGAAACCATGAAACAGCATTTGAACGCCAATCAGGAGCCACAATTATTCTTCTACCGCGATGCCAGCAAGGTCGAGGTGGATTTGTTGGATTTCACCGATCCTAACAACCGTATGCTCATAGAAATCAAATCCGGACAAACCTATCATGACCGATTCGCTCGGCACCTCACTTTAATTGGCAATGTTCTCGGTATACCGTGTGAGCAACAGTACGTAACCAGTCGGGTTGAACATAGTTATGTCTCACAAGGAATCCGCGTCACTTCCGCCCTCGATTGGCTAGAAGGCCGACGGTAAAGAGCCGCCGCAGAACAATAACAATACTGCACAACCGGCGAATCCCTTGATGACACTGAAGACGTCACCTCCAACGGCTCTTTACGACCTCGATTGCATTCATTAGGTCATTTCTTCGTTCATTAGGTCGGAGGGTGCTGAAGCCATCCCTTGGAACGGCGGGGTTTCAAGGGCCGCTCCGACCAAGGACCGACCTAATAAACGTCAAACCGACCTAATGAATAACTCCGATACCGGATTATGAGCAACACAGCCGCAACGAAATGCGCCGCACAGGCTTAGCCCGAACATCGATTCGGGTTCAAGCCAGTGCGACGCAGATCAACTTCAGGTATAAGACCTGTATTCAATTATTGGGTTGTTATTAGCCTAGGGGCAATAGCCTCACGTCAGGCACGGCGCTTGCGCCAGATAACCAGACCGGCGCCAGCCGCGCCGAGCACAACTACGGCCGCAGCAACGGCAGCCACCGCACTACCCGTGGGGGCAGTGGTAGTAGCGTTCTTCTGCTGCTGGTCAGGCTTCTGGTTTTGCCCAGGCTTCTGCTGACCGGGCTTCTGCGGTTCAGGCTTTTCGCCGCTATCCTTCTTGGCGAGACCATCGTGTGCGGCAGTGAGTTTGTTGAGCGCAGCGGTCACCTGCGGTGCGGTTGCGGCCGGATCCTTGACTACCTGCTTTGCGGCAGCAAGTGCATCCGCATATGCCTTCCACGAATCAGCCGTGTAGTCGTTCTGGTTGAGCTTCTCACTCTCAACAGCGGCGATCTTGTCGGTAAGAGGCTTGCGCTCCTCATCGGTGGCAGGCGGAACCGGAGCCTCGGGCTTAGTTACCGTGACTTCGACGGACGCGGACTTGTTCTCGTCAACCGTGGAGGTGGCGGTGATGGTCGCCGTACCTTCGGCAACGGCGGTCACCTTGCCATCCTTGTCCACAGTAGCGACCTTCGCGTCGGAGGACTTCCAGGCCACGGTCTTGGCCGCATCACCGGTCACCTTCACCTCGGCCGACAACTGGGCAGTATCACCAGCGACCAGCGCCAGCTTGCCATCCTTGACACCATCACCGGAGACGGCAACGGAATCCACAGACGGAGTCGGGGTCGGGGTCACGGCTTCGCCCTTGCCGAGATTGATGTTGGCGTAGTCGGACTCATTTCCGGCGGCATCCTGCGCATAGAAGTGCACGTAAGTGTCGTGGTCAGCGGAGAGCTGCACCTTCACCTTGTCCTCGTCGGTGTAGGTGCCCCACATCGTGTTCTCGTTGGACTTCGGGTTGCTGGACGGGCCGGTGGAGTACAGCACACGGGTCACGCCGGAGCCTGCGGCACCGTCATCAGCGGTGAGAGAGACGACCACATCGTTGCCGTTCTTGCTCTCCTGCTTAGCGGTGACCACCGGCACGTTGGTGTCGACCTTGATGGTCTGGGAGACCTCGCGGCTGTTGTCGTTTTCATCGGTGGCACGGGCGGAAATGGTCACGGAACCCTGCGCGGTCACGCTGATCGGGCCCTTGCCACTGGTCCACTCGCCCTTGCCGATCTTGTACTCGATCGTCTTTATCGGCACGGTGGAGACGCCGCGCTGCGCGGTGATGGTGAACTTCGGGGCAGTGGTGTACCAGCCGGAGCCGGGGGCCGCGGAGTCGAAATCGATAGCAACAATCGGCTGGGCTTTCGGGTCGGAAGGCGCGACGACGAAGAACGTGCCTTCCGCCTTGATATTGCCGACACCCTCGATAGAGCCTTCCACGAAGCCGACCTGTTCGACTTCAGCATACTCGGCGGCCGGGATACTGTCCCAAGTCACTTTGTGACCCGACTCGACCGAGCCGTCAGCGTAGGTCAGCGCCACGGTATCCTGCAATACCGGCTTGACACCGGGAGCGGTGATGGTGGAGACGTACTCCGCGTCGGTCACCTCGGTGTTGAGCTGGTCGTAGACACCAATAGTGGCCGTCGCCTGACCGGCCGCAACTTTGATGTTGTCATAGGTACCGGCAGCAGTAGTGCCCTTGACTTCGGCGGTAGTACCAGCTGTAGCATAAGCGTCGGCCGGAACGGTTTCCCAAGTCACTGGAACCTTAATGCTGGGACCATCTTGAGGTGTCGCCCACACTTCTGCAGGCAACTTCGAGGTCGGGTCCACGCCCGGCGTGGTGCGCACGGCAACTTGCTGCACGTCTAAGAAAGCACCTGGGTCGCCCGGATCCACTGGTAGTGCAGCGCTGGTACCAAACACCTGCCACTCAGTGACGGTAATACCCTTGTTGTCATTGGCCTTCTTGTTCACCACAAGCTTCATGGACTTGGTGGTGACCTGGTCGAAGGTGTAGGTATACGGACCATACACCGGGTTGGTGGCGTCGAGCTCGTCGTCGGCGGGGAATGTCTTGTCCACCTTCAGGTTCGGCACGGTCTCGTACTGGCCGGAATCAGCATTGAGATACTCAATCGAGACATCCTTGGGCAGCGGCACGCCACCATCACCGGTCTTGACGTTCGTCCAGTAGTAGCCCACAGACTTGGACGTGGTCACGGCGCGATTCCATGTGTAAGTGGCAGTTTCGCTGGCACTGGTGTTGCCCCAAGTGCCCCAACCGCCATAGCTGGCGTTGCCGTCCAAGCTATCGTCATTGATGGCAGCAGTGCTGTTCCAGCCAGTGACATAGCTGACCTGAACGTCTGGTGCATTGTCGTTGCCTTTTTCTGCATTGAGCGCAACATTCGTTTCAGCGTCGTCCGCCAGTGCACTCGGCGCGGCCGATACGGAGAAGACACCGCCAGCCAGCAGCGTGGCCGCAGCTACGAACAGTGCGGCGAATCGTTTCGCCACACCGCCCTTCACGGCCGAAGTAGTGCTTTCGATGGTCATAATATTCTTTCTGTTAGGCGTTATGGTTTGTATCACTCATCTCCCGCCGTGTCGTGCACTACGGGAGACGGTTTGGTCGCAGGAAAACGTCAGCTCATCTTGGCGCGAGCGGAGGCAAGCAGAACCACCTGACGATCACGACTGGAAAGCAGCCCCTCGTCTTGATAGGTCTTCGTGACCTCCTGCACCTTCTTGATGAAGGCGGCACGGTCCTTGAACGGCGCGCCCGCCCAGATGTCATCCATCAGCGTGCTCTCGCTACGGTCCTGTGCAGCCGGGCGCTTCGGGTTCAGCACATCGGTGAGCTTGCCTGCGAAGCCCACATACTCGTCCTTGCGCTGGAAGTACATGTGGTACGGGGTGTTGTCGCCGTTGTAGGCGGGCTCGAACTCGTCGCCGTCAATGATGAAGTAGTTCTTCGTGCCTTCCTTCTTCTGTACGCCCAGTTTGATGGTGCCATCCAAGCCGTTGCGCTCGTAGAAGCCGCGTTGGATGAACTTGGTGGATGGGTTGAGCGCGTTGAGCACCGTGGGACCGTAGAACAGCGTCTGGATGTCCTTGCGGTCATCAGTCGACTCGGTGCGCAGCTGCAGCGGGATGGTGACGACGATCTTGTCCCCGACCTTCCAGCTGCCGGCCACGGTGGCGTATTCGCCAGCGGTGACGCCATCTATAGCCTTGCCGTTCACCTCGATCTTCGCACCTTTGCTCCACGCGGGGATGCGGATGCGGAAGGTGACGGCGCTCTTCGGCGCGGCCGTAATGGAAATCGTCGAGGTCTCCTCCTCCGGATAGTTGGTTTCCTGTGCGAGCTTCAGGCCGGTGTCGGTCCAGTCGAGTGTGGAAGCTGTGAACAGATTGACGTACAGTTCCTTGTTGTCCGTCGAGTGGAAGTAGATGGAATCCTGGTACTTCGAGTGGCTTTCCAAAGCGGTGCCGCCACAGCAAGTGCCGATGTTGCCATCACCATATTCCTTCTGCGTAGCCGGATTCACTGGGTACATGTAGCAGTTGCCCGGCGTGAGGGCCGTGCCGGAATCGAGGTCACGGGACTTACCTCCGAGAATATGGTTGAGAATCGTGCGCTCATAATAGTCCATGTAGGCAGGTTTTTGTTCGATAAAGAACAGATAGCGAGCCACCTTGAGCATGTTGTATGCCGCGCAGGATTCCGCGTTGCGCTTGCCGATATCGCCGGCCACAGTATGTGCCGGCCCCCACATCTCGCCTTCGCCAGTACCACCGTGAGCATACATACGGCCGGGCACAATCATGCCCCAGTACCCCTCAACGGCCTTGAGATAACGCGCACGAGCATCAGCATCGATATCCGCGTCGCCCATGGCCGCGTCTTTGGCGTAACCGACGAACTGTGGAATGTGCTGGTTGGCGTGCAAGTTGTTGAGGATATCGACACCAGCACCACAGTTGTCAATGAGCTTGTCAGTGTCGAAAAATGCGGAGGCCTTAAGAAATTCGCTACGGTCCTTGTCCTTGGAGACGTTGTACAAATCCACCAGCGAATCATTCATGCCGCCGTATTCACCACCGATGTAGATGTCCCACATCTTCTGCAGCTGGGTTTTGGTGCATTTGCTCAGACGCGCATAGGTCCAATGTCCGATGCCTTCAGCCAGGTCGAGCGCGTCGGCATTACCGGCAAACTCGTAAGCGGCAATCAGACCGGCAAGAATCTTGTGCTCCGTGTACCACGGTGCCCAAATCTCGCCATAGGGAGCATATTCCTCCAATGCCTTGAACTGCCACTCGCCATAGGCGGCAAGGAAGCCGGGGTGGCTGTAGCGGGCTTTGCCGTTATACTTCATCTCGCGCAGGGAATCTCGGCATTCCTTCAGGCCGGAGACGAACTCGTTGATCTTGTTGAGAATCGCTTCCTCCCCCGTTTCGGCATACGCTTGGGAGAGCATGTGCAATGCATGTCCGGCAAAGTGGCCGCGCAACAGACCATCAGCACCGTTCTTGTTCTGGCCACGCGTGTATTCGGCATCGCCCCATTGCTGTTCAACAGCCTTGTCTAGCGAGCCGCTGGGGAAGTTCTCCCAGCCACCGGAAGGCTGCGTCGTGTTGTCCTTAGGCAGCAGGTTCGCCTGCGCACGGAAGCAAACCAGCCAGCGGTCTACCGGATAGTTGCGTGCATAGTCGAGCATCCCTTCCTTGGCACGATCGAACACGCTGTTCGAGGTGATGGCGACGTTCCGCAGAGGGAACGGAGCTACCTTCCAGCCCGGCAGAGCGGGCGCGTCGGTAATGGTCTTCGCGCTTTTCGTGGTGCGCTGCGCTGCGGGAACGGCCACGCCGCCCGCGCCGTTCGCGCCCGTTGCACCTGCCGTGCCAGCGACGGATGGCGCTGCCTGCACCGTTGTCACTCCTGTACCCAATGCACTCGCCACGGCGATGGTGCCGCCGATGGCGGCCGCGCCTGCGAGCACAGCACGGCGAGAGATGCCGTTTGTTGCTTCCGTTGAACTCATCTTGCTCCTTCGTTGGACTGCCGCGCGTTCATTGCGAGGCATGACGGACGAAGACACTCTGCCGCATTCGCAACCATTCAATGCACTTAATCCATTCAATGGCCCGACGACGCAGGTAAGATGCGTCAGTGGATGGCACACACATACTCGGAATCGTCTGGTACTGCCCGTTTTACCATCACATCATTGTGGTGCGTCCCCGTCGTCATGTATGTATGGGAGAGATGACGGTAAAGCAAACAGTTACCATATGCGATTATTCGAGTTTTTGCGCGCCCTCCATGCCGCTTGTCTTCGTTGTGCGCGTTCACAATAACTCAAACAGACGATTCTCACCATGCGTCAAAGAAAGCGACTCACTCATTTTTTCTCTGGTTTTCGTAGCGCACAATACCAATGAAAATCAGTCTTTATCAGCATTTCCAGCCATGCTATTTTCGTATTTTTCCTTTTGTTTTCCTCTTGCGAAAACCAACGAACCCAAACACATATGCTCACCAATAACACAGTAAATGCATTCAAATTAACATGTTCCCGAGCAACTCTCACAAGCAGCTCAAACGCAACACCGCACTTCAACTTGAACAACACACCATTCCTCGCTATACTGATAAATTGGTGCGTTAATGAGGTATACCCTTCCCCTGTCACAACACAGAAATTGGAAGGACATACTATCATGCCTAATCTTCGCCCCACCGAGCTCATTATCATTCTACTTATCATCGTGCTGCTGTTTGGCGCGAAGAAGCTCCCTGAGCTAGCCAAAAGCATTGGCCAATCGATGAAGATTTTCCGTGCCGAGACCAAGACCGATGACCCGGCAACACAACAAACCGTCAATACAGTCAGCGACGCCCCTGCCCCAGCTCCGGCGGCAGCACCGGCTCCCCCCCCCGTACCCCAAGCCGTCACGATGAACGCCACCGCCGCCCCGACTACAGCAACCGGAGCCGAACAGCGATGAGCACGGTTCCCGGAAACCCCGCGCTTCCGGCACCCCTTGCACCGGCGATGCATCCCGGCGATCGGGATACACATCTTGACCTCGACGATCTCATCGATCACTCACACGAGGCCACGCAGCAGGCCAGCGCGGGTGCGCAACACCCTACACGCCGGTGGAAGCGGGGTGTAGGGCGCAAGTCCAAAACGCGCAAGCCCCGCAACCCCGATGCGGTGATGCCTCTGGCCGATCATCTTGTCGAATTTCGCAAACGCTTTGTTCGGGCCATTGCCGGCATCATCATCATGTCGATAGTGGGATGGATGTTCAGCGATCAGGTGTTTCGTATCCTGCAACAACCGTTCCTGACGGCGGCCGGGCAGCAACAGGGACTGATGAGCATCACATTCAATGGCGTGGTCTCCGCATTCAACGTAAAGCTGGAGATTGCGTTCTTCCTTGGTCTGACGGCCTCCTGCCCGTGGTGGTCATACCAAGTGTGGGCATTCATTAATCCAGGGTTGAAGCGCAAAGAGCGCTGGACCGCGGTTACATTCATCGGAGCCTCAGTGCCGCTGTTCCTCACCGGAGCCGGACTGGCATGGTATCTGCTGCCCCAAGCGGTGGCGATCCTTACCGGCTTTGCCCCCGCAAACACCGCCACATTGCTCAGCGCCGACGTCTATTTTGATTTCATTCTGCGCATGACAGTCGCTTTCGGCCTCTCATTCCTGCTACCCGTAGTTATGGCGGCATTGACGATGATGAATGCGGTCGAAACACGAACATGGTTGAAGCAGTGGCGTCTCGCAACGGTCATAGCGTTTATCTTCGCGGCCGTGGCCACGCCAACCGGCGACCCAGGAACATTATGCGCACTCGCTTTGCCCATCATCGCAATCTATTTCGCAGCCATAGCCGTATGCGCAGTATACGAGCACATCCAGCTATGGAAAGTCATGCGCGCGGCGGGCGAAGAACCCAAACTTCTCAAACTTTTACATAAAATGCGCGCCGCGTTACCATTTCGCGCGGCGCGCAAAGCCAAGCGCACCGGCAAACAGGAAGCCCCTGCAACAATAACTGCAGAAGGAGAATAATATGTTGTTCGGCATTTCGGGCACGGAACTCATGGTGATTCTTGTCATCGCTTTAGTGCTGGTAGGCCCCGACAAGCTGCCCGACTACGCACGCAAGGTCGGACGATTTATCCATAGCATGCGCGTACGCGGCCAAGCGTTGAGCGAACAAAGCAAGATAACGCCCGAGATTTTGCGCAAATTGGTTGAGGGCCTGAGATAGAGACATGGC